>Ga0315910_10001591_pt1 | contig 20727 bp, 17 predicted proteins | sample EdamamesoilMG_FD_204470 | JGI IMG/M metagenome (GOLD analysis project Ga0315910, IMG submission 204470) | Garden soil microbial communities collected in Santa Monica, California, United States - Edamame soil | ecosystem: Environmental > Terrestrial > Soil > Garden | place: USA: California...
AAGACCGTGTCTGGCGTGGGCTTCACGACGGCCGGCGGTGGCTCTTGCGCGCGCCCCATCCGCGGCAGCGACAGCCCGGAAGCGAGGGCAACTCCACCCAGCGCCAGCTGGCCCAGCCGCGCCAGCGCGTCCCGCCGAGACATCCCGGTCCCACGCTGCAACTGCCAGAGGCGTCGCTCGAACCGCTCCGCGTCGTAGACCGCCTCGTCCTTGATGCTAACCATTGGTTCCACTATACGAGACCTGAACGTGGCTCGGCAATTCCATTTTGCTGCGCGCTTGTCTTGCAAAGGAGACTCGGGTGCGGCAGGCTCGAGTCATGCACGGTCGTCGTTTAGCGCTTCTGCTCCTGGCCGCGGTCGCTCCCGCCTGCAACGAAGGCGACGCTGGCGATGATGGCCAGACCTCGGTCGACACGTGCTCCACCGAGAACGTCGTCGACGATATCGACGACGGCGTCGAAGCCGAGGCCACGGGGGCGCAGGCGGCACCCCCAGAGCTCTCCTACTGAGACGCCCGGTCGATTGACACCTGCGCGGCCGTCGAGACAACCTCCGGCCCGTGATTGTCCCACTGGCCGCTCCGGCGGCGCGCCTGTTCGACGCCGGGTTGGGCGCGCTCGAGCCGCGTCCCCTGCGAGATCCGCTCGATGTCTGGGCGGACCGGGCGAGCCTGGTGGTCTTGACGCTGCTCTCGGCGGTCGTGATCGCCACCCTCGGCGACTACGGGCTCACCTACGACGAGGAGCCCCACATCCGCTACGGCGAGCGGGTGCTGGAGTTCTACACGGGTGGCTTTCGGGCTTCCCACCTGGTGCGGGGGTCGTCCTACGGAGCGGCGTTTGATCTGCTCGCGGCGCTCGTTCGGCGCATCTCGCCGTGGGACGCCTACCGGACCAACCACGTCCTGTGTGCGTTCGTCGCCGAGCTCGGGCTGCTCGGCACGTGGCGCCTCGGTCGCCTCGTGGCGGGCCCGCTCGGGGGGCTGCTCGGTCTGTCGTTTCTGGTGCTGACCCCGGTCTACTACGGGCACCAGTTCAACAACCCGAAAGACATCCCGTTCGCGACAGGCTACGTCTGGGGGCTCTACTTCATCGCGCGCCTGGCCATGGCGGCGAGCCGCAGCGGCCGAGACACGCTGGCGAGCCTGGGGGGCCGGCGCTTCTGGGTCTGGCTGGCGCTGGCGCTGGCGCTCGGGATGTGCGTGCGCGTCGGGGGCGCCATGCTGATCGGCTACTTGCTGCTGTTCGTCGCGCTGGTGACGCTGGAGCGCGCCTGGATCGAGTCACGCTCGGCGGCGCGTGAGCTCTGGCCGGTGTGGCTCGGCACGTTGCTCTCGATCGCTGGCGGCTGGTTGTTGCTGCTCGCGTCGTGGCCGCGCCTCTTGCTCGACCCCGTGCACGGCCCGCAATCGGCGATCGAGACGGTCAGCAAGTACAAAGCCTACGACAGCCCGACCTTGCTCGCCGGTCGATCCATCCCGTCGCAGAAGGTGCCATGGGACTACTTGCCGACCTATTTCGCCATCCAGTTGCCGGAGCTGACGACGGCGTGTTTCGTCCTCGGGGTAGCTCTCGTCAGCGCGCTGTCGGTGTGGGCGCTGGCGCGGCGTCGTCGCCAGCCCTGGGGCTGGCTCTTGCTGGTGCTGGCCGTGCTGTTGCCACCCGCGTACGCCATCGTGCGCGGCTCGACGCTGTACAACGGGCTGCGCCATTTCCTGTTCATCATCCCGCCGCTGGCGGTGCTGGCGGGGGCGTTTGCGGCGCTGCTGTTGCGCGCGGCGGCGCGGCATGGTCGCGTGTGGCTCGGCCTCGCGCTGGGCGTGCTCGGGCTGTTTGGCGCCGACCAGGTCTGGGCGCTGTATCGCACGCACCCGCATCAGCACGCCTTCTTCAACCGCGCTTCGGGCGGCCTGGCGCGCGCCATCGATCGCTATGAGACCGAGTACTACGGCGCGGTCTATCAGGAGCTGGGCGACAAGCTGGTGCGCGAGGTGTGGGCGAAGCGCCGCGACGAGTACCTGAGCCGCACGTTCCTCGTCGCAGGCTGTGGCTCGAACCTGTTCTTCAAGCGTAACCTGCCGCAGAATTTCCAGTTCACGGCCATGCGGAACGCGGGCAACGCCGACTACTACGTCACGTACGCGCGCGACGGCTGTCTGAAGCGCTTCCGCGACCGCGAGCTCGTCACCAGCGTCCAGCGCGACGGCGGAACGCTCGGCGTCGCGCGTGACATGAAGCGCCGCGCGCGCGCAGGGGCGTCGGCCAGAGCCCGATGAGCCCTCCGCTTTTCAAGCGCTCGAGCCGCGGTGGCATGGCGCTCTGGGCCACGCTGCTCGGCGTCGCGCCGCTGCCGATCTGGTTCTTGGTCCAGGTGGCCATCGCGCCGCCTGCCGCCTGGCGCGGGGAGTACCGCCCGCGCGAAGCGAGCGGCCCGGGGGCACCGGCGGTCGCTTTCGAGCGCCAGCTGGCTCGGTACTGGGATCGCAACGAGCGGCTCGTTCCCGGCGGCGCGGACCCGAACGCCTTCTCGGCGCGCTGGCAAGCCTGCATGCGCGTCGAGCAGGCCCGCGACGTGCCCGTGATGCTCGTCGCGAACGGGGCGGCGTCGTTCGCGCTCGACGGCGCCGAGCTGCTGCGCCTTCCGCCCAAGAACACGCGGCGCAGCGCGGGCGCCGTGCTGCACTTCCCGCCGGGCCTGCACCTGCTCAGCGTGGAGCTCGACAGCGCCGGCTGGCCCAGCATCGCGCTGCAAGCCTCCTTCGACGGCGGGCCTCCCGCGCCGATCGGCTCGGGTCGGGTCAGCCCCGGCGTGTCGATCACCCCGCCGGGCCCCGGCACGTCGCCGTGCAGCGAGCCCTGAACGCCGGGCGCCCGCGTGTGCTCGCCCAGGCCCCGCAGCGAGCCCTCAGAACTCGGCTGGATCCGTGTAGGTCCCGAACACCTCGCGCAGCACGTCGCAGATCTCCTGCTCGGTCGCGTAGGCGTGGGCCGCCGCGACGATGGGCGGCATCAGGTTCGAGCCGTCGCGCGCCGCCGCGCGCACGGCGCCGAGCGCCTCGGCCAGCGCTCGCGCGTCCCGGCCGGCCTTCACCGCTCGCAGGCCCTCGATTTGGCGCCGCGAGAGCTCGGGGTCGACCCGCAGCGTGGGGATCGGCGCTGCGCCGTCCTGTGTGTGCGCGTTCACACCCACGACCGAGCGCTCGCCGCGGTTCAGCGCCTGCTCGAACTCGTAGCTGGCGCGCGCGATCTCTCGCTGCGGGTAGCCGCGGTCGATGGCGGCGAGCATGCCGCCCATCGCGTCGATCCGCTCGATGTACTCCAGCGCCCGGCGCTCCAGCTCGTTGGTCAACCACTCCACGTGGTAGCTGCCCGCGAGCGGATCGATCAGGTTGGCGACGCCGCTCTCCTCGGCCACGATCTGCTGCGTGCGCAGCGCGATGGTCACGGCCTCCTCGGTCGGCAGCGCATAGGTCTCGTCGAGCGAGTTGGTGTGCAGCGACTGCGTTCCGCCCAGCACCGCGGCGAGCGCCTGCAGCGCCACGCGCGCCACGTTGTTATAGGGCTGCTGCGCGGTCAAGCTCACGCCGGCCGTCTGCGCGTGCGTGCGGAGCTTCATGCTGGCGGGCGACTTGGCCCCGAAGCGATCTTTCATGATGCGCGCCCAGAGCCGGCGCGCGGCGCGAAATTTGGCGACTTCTTCGAAGAAGTCATTGTGCACGTCGAAGAAGAAGCTCAGCCGCGGAGCGAACGCGTCCACCGCGAGCCCGCGTTCGATGCCGGCCTGCACATAGGCGATGCCGTCTGCCAGCGTGAAGGCCAGCTCCTGGACCGCCGTCGCTCCCGCCTCGCGGATGTGATAGCCGCTGATCGAGATGCTGTTGTAGCGAGGGACCTCGCGCGAGCAGAACTCGACCATGTCCGTGACCATGCGCATCGCCGGTCGCGGCGGCACCAGCCAGGCGTGCTGGGCGATGAACTCCTTGAGACAGTCGTTCTGGACCGTGCCGCCGAGCTTCTGGCGCGGCACGCCGCGCTTGTCGCCGAGCGCGATGTAGAACGCGAGCAGCACGATCGCCGGGCCGTTGATCGTCATCGACGTGGTGATGCGATCGAGGGGGATGCCTTCGAACAGGCGCTCCATGTCGGCGAGCGTGTCCACCGCGACCCCGCACATGCCGACCTCGCCGAGCGCGCGCGGCGAGTCGGAGTCATAACCCATCAGGGTGGGGAAATCGAAGGCGGTCGAGAGCCCCGTCTGGCCTTGATCGACCAGGTAGCGAAAGCGCGCGTTGGTCTCCGCGGCGGTGCCGTAGCCTGCGAACATGCGCATCGTCCACAGCCGTCCCCGGTACATCGTGGGCTGCACGCCGCGCGTGAACGGGAACTCCCCGGGCAGGCCCAGGTCGCGGTCGTAACCGACCTGCACATCGGCGGGGGTGAGCAGGTCGGGCACGTCGATGCCGCTCCAGGTCGTGAAGCGCGGGCGGCGCAGCGGCTGCGCCGCCTCGGCGGGGGCCACGGCCTCGCGACGCCAGCGGGCCACGGCGCCGCGCAAGCTCTCGAGCTCGGCGCCATCGCCAAAGGGCACCTCCCCGGCCAGATCGGCCCGCGCTGGAGCGACGGGCTCGGGGGCGTTCGAGGCGGCGGGATCGTGTCTCATGCCCGCTAGCATACCACCGCCGCCTCGGCCTGCTGGGCCCAGGCGGGAGCGAGCCGTTCCGGGCCAGTATCAGCCCGTGCCGGCCGCCCTCACGGCTCGGCTTTCTTCATTCCTTGGCCTTCATTCCTTGACGGCGGGGGGCGCCACGCCGCGCTGGAGTGCGTTGTCGCAGCCGCGCTTGACCCCGGTCAGGCCGTCCTCGGTCTTGACCACCTTGAACTCGACGCGGCGGTTCTGCTCCCACGCCTGTTCGGTGTGGCCTTCGTCGAGCGGGCAGTATTCACCGTAACCCTGGGAGACGAAGCGCGACGGATCGATGTGCCGATCGACGAGCGCCTGCACGACCGAGGCGGCGCGGCCCTTCGTGAGATTCAGGTTGTACTCGTCGGACGAGCGCTCGTCGGCGTGGCCGGCGATCTCGATCACCAGGAAGTCCGGGTGGTGCTTGAGCGTGGTCGCGACCGCGTCGATGATCGGGTACGAGTTCGGCAGGATTTCCGTGCTGTTCGTGGCGAAGTTGATCTTCTCCAGGATCAGGATGTCGTCGCCCTCGATGATGACCTTGCCCTTGTCGGGGCAGCCGTCTTCGTCCTCGAACCCGTTGTAGGTTTCCGGATCGTTCGGGCATTTGTCCTGCAGGTCGAGGATGCCGTCGAGGTCGTTGTCCGGCTCGGGGCAGCCGTCCTCGTCCTCGAAGCCGTCCTTGTCCTCCGGATCGTTCGGGCAAGCGTCATCGACGTCGAGGATGCCGTCCTTGTCGTTATCGGGCTCGGGGCAGCCGTCCTCGTCTTCGAAATGATCCTTGTCCTCCGGCACGTCCGGGCACTTGTCGCGCGAGTCCAGGATGCCGTCGCCGTCGCGGTCTCCGTCCGAGCCCTCGGGGCAGCCGTCCTCGTCCTGGTCGCCGTCGAAATCTTCGGGGATATCCGGGCAGGCGTCGTCGACGTCGAGGATGCCGTCCTTGTCGTTGTCCGGGTCCGGGCAGCCGTCGCCGTCCTCGAACCCGTCGAAGTCCTCCGGGTCATCCGGGCATTCATCCTGGTCGTCGGTGTAACCGTCGCCGTCTCGATCGCCGATCGACGGCTCGAACACGAAGCCCAGGAGCAGGCGCAGGTTCGAGGCCTCGAAACCCGTGGAGTAGGTGCGGTGGCCCGCGCCCATCATCAGGTAGCTGTTGCGCTCGACGAACAGCTTGATGCCGCCCACGTACTCCTGGGAAAACTTCTGCTTGTCGTTGGAGAAGTCGTCCAGCAGGTAGGTGGCGTAGGTCTCGCCGACGAGATCGAGCGCTTCGAGGGCACGCCACGCGACGCCGAACTGGCCGGTGATGAGGTTGCCGTAGCGGAACTGGCCCTCTTCGAGCTGGTTGGCGGCGAACTGCGAGTTGTCGCCTGCGTGCCAGCGGAAGCCGGCGTTGAGGCCGACCTTGAAGCGACCGGTGGCGCCAAATTGATAGTCTGCGATCGCCTGGGGCCAGACCCACGCGCCAGGCTCGCTCACCAGGTTGTGTGACCGCGCGCCGACGGGCAGACCGCCCTGAACCAAGATCGCCAAGCCCAGCGTCTCTTCGATGCGCGTCAAGCGCAGCTTGGCGTGCAACGCCACCCAGGAGAGCCCCTGGCTGTCCAGTGACGATGCGTCGTAGAGCGTCTGCGGATCGGGCCCGATGTTGTATGCCGGGTCGCCGCTCGCCAGCACCACCGGCAAGGACAGGCCGATCACCGCCCGGTTGGCGATGCCGTAGTTGAAGCCGAACGTGCCTTGAAAGGAGTTCGGGACCAGCGCTTTCACGCCGACGCAGTTGACGTCGTCCGTGCAGGCGAGCCCTGCGGCGGGCTCTTTGGCTTCCTCGCGCACGCGCAGCACGCTCCGCCCGTAGTCGAGCACGAGTCCGAAGCTGATGTCGTTGGCTCCGAGGATGCGGCTGCCGTTGACGGAGAAGAAGCCCTTCGAGTCGACGGCGGGCCGAAACAGGTGCGTGTCTGCGCCGTCGCCGTTCACGCTCTCGGGCGCGCGCGGGCCGGCCTGCGCATGGGCGCCGGGCGACAGCGTGAGCACTGCCGCGAGCGCCGCTCCGGCAGCGGCGATGTGGGCGAGCCAGCCCCGGGGATGGGCTCGACTGGGCTCGGAGCGGTCGCGCCGCGCGCTCGCGGACTTATCGACGTGGTCCTGCCTCGAGCAGCTCTCGAGGTGAGACTGCTCGCCCTGAGGCGACGCGCTCGCGACGCGGTCTTGCCGCGCGTTTGCTGATGGTGTGTTGGGCACGGCGCGCGGGCGAAGCATCGGAAGAGTAAGCAAACGCGGCTCCATCCAACCCGCGACAGCGGGTATGAGATGCGACTCTGGGGTCATCCGACGCTAAACCGTGAACTAGTCCAGTGTCAAACTACACGAGCCAGCGCACGACCGTGCGATCGTCCCGTCGCTCCTTTTTTTTCGCTCGAGTCGCTCGTTGGCCCGAGTCGCTCGTTGGCCCGGTCGCTGGAGGCTGCCAGCGGGCTATCGCTTCATGAGGTGTTTCGGCGGTCTCTCCGACAATCGTCAGCCGGCACTCATGCCGCGGCGCGTGTCGTCCGTTACGCTGCGCCCAGCGCGCCAAGCTCGAGCCAACCGCGCGCGCCCCGTCTGCGCGGCGCGGTCATCCACGCTTCGCGTTTCCGCCGCGTCACGCGCCCAGCGGCGCCGCGTGTCGAGCGCTGCGCCCGTCAGCGCGTGGCGCTCGCGTGGCGCCATCAAACTTGGTCCTGGCGCTTCTGCCCCGGGGCGTTAGTCTGCCGTTCGCCATGCGTCGAAAACCCTGTTGCCCAGCACGCCGACCGGGGAGCACGGCTCGCGCGCTCCGCGCAGCGCGGCGGCTCGCGACCGTGGTTTTGGCAGCCTTTGCTCTCTCAGCCGCCGTGTTTTCGGCCGGCGTGGGCGGGGCCGGCGTCTCGCTCGCCGGCACGGCGTTCGCCCAAGAGCCGCCGCCCTCGCTCGCGGGTAAGTGGCGAGCCGAACCCATGACCGTGCGCTGGGTGATCGGCAGCTGGAGCGACGCATGCGGGCCCCGCCCGAGCGGTGGGGGCGACGCCGGGGGCATCGTCAGCATCGAGGAGCGCGGCGGCGAGCTCGTCATCGCGGGCGAGGGCGGCTCGTTCTCGACGGAGCAATGCTGGCAAACGGGCCCCGGGCTGGAGCGTCAGAGCCACACGGCGAACCCTGGGATGTGGAAGACGACGTGCCGAACTTCGCCGAAAGACGCGCGGCAGGAGCTGCTGCAGACCACGCTCAGCTTGTCGGGGGGCGTGCTCTCCCTGCAAGAGAGCGGCCAGTATCAGTTCAACGTGCGCGGCCAGACATGTGCGGCGAGCTCGGGGCGCTGGCGCACCTATCGGCGCTTGCCCGCGACGCCGCCCCCGACGCCGCAGCCCGTCCGCCCCTGCGCGACACCGGGGGCTGCCGTGCGCCTCGAGGTGCGCCCGTCCCGAAAGCTCATGCGCGCGGGCGAGTCCTTCCACTTCCGGGCGAGTCAATTTGACGCGCAGGGTTGCAGCGTCGGCGGGGCTGTCGAGTGGAGCGTCGCACCCGATGGCGCCGCCCGCATCGACGCCGGGCGGCTCACCTTGCCCGCGAATGCGCCTGACGCGCAGCTCCAGATCACCGCCACGGCGGCAGGTCAGTCCGTTCGAGCCACGGTCGACGTCGTCACGGACGATCGCTACGCGGCGCTGCTCGCGACCGGCAGGTTCGATGCGGACGGCTCGTCTGCGGAGGTGGTCACCAGCGGCTCCGTCGGTACCGGCGCGCCGACGGATGTCGACGGGAGGTCAGACCGCAAGTGGACCTTCGTCGGGCTGGTGAGCGGGATTGCCCTGCTTTTTGCCCTGATCGGGGCGTGGTTGCTCGGGCGTGCGCACCGCAACGCGGCGAAGGCCGCGCGCGCGCGGCGCAAGCCGACGGGCTCGGGAACCGTCGTCTATCCGGGCGACGACGTCATCGCCGCACCGCGCCGCCGCCCGCTCGAGGCGACGCGCCTCGAGCAGTCCCACCATCCGGGGCCCGCCGGCAAGCCGGCGACGGTATGTCCGGTCTGTGGCACGATGTATGAAACGCGCAGCGCTCGGAACTGCCCGAAAGATGGCGCACTCTTGTTGCCCATCAACGCCTGACATCCCTTATCGATCGCGGCGAGATGATGTAGGTAGGTAAGGGGCGTCGAGGCGTCGCCGATGCCCTACCGTCGCCGGTCGTCGCTTCACCTTCACCCCGGAAGCCGGAAGCGCCGTCCGAACGGACCAAAACGCTCAGGATTGGCCGCCAAAAGCCGCACTGATCATGGAGATGTTGGAGCGTTGTCCCGGGTGCTCGGTCACTCGTGAAGCCGAGCCCGCGAGGGTCGAAGGCGGGCTGAAGAGGTCGCGCGCTTGCGCGCATTGTGGGTACGATGGTCCATTCCCGGCGCCCGAGGCGGCACCGGCGGTCCCAGCACCGCATCGAGACAGCATGCCGAGCTTCGCCGGTGCGCGCGCCAAGCTCGCGACCGCAACTCAGGACTTGTTCCGTCTGTCGGGTCACTACTCGATCCCCGTGGAACCGCCCGCGCCCGAGCCACCCGCGCCCGAGCCAGCGCTCGACTCGACCACGCGCAAGGCGGAGTCGAGCATCATGTTCTCGCTCGAGGCGCTGATGAAGGCGAACGCGCCGGCGTCGAAGCGCGAGGGGCCCGCCGAGGAGGTCTCCGAGCAGCTGTGGAACATGCAGGCCGCCACGCCGCTGTTCGGCACGGCGCAAGACCAGGCGCTGCTCACCACGCCGCTCAAGGTCGAGCCATCGCCCTCGATGGACTCGATGACCCTGCCGAGCCATGCACCGACGGGTCGCCGCTGGTGGCCGCTGGCGCTCGCCGCTGGAGCCGGGCTGGCGCTCGCGGCGGGTGGCGTTTGGTTTTTCCGTACTCCACAGGGCGCTGCGCCTGCGGTCGCTGCGCCGGCGTCGGAGCAGGCGACGTTGGCGGCGCAGCCGCCGACCGAGCAGCTGCCACCCGTGGCTGAGCCGGTGCCTGCAGCGCAGCCGGCTGCGCCGGCACAACCGGCAGAGCCCGCCGCCGCGGAGGCAGCGCCGACGCCGCCGAGCGCCGAGGGCACCCCCGCGGAGCCGAGCGCCGAGGCCGCCGCAGCCGCCACCGCACCGGATGCGCCCACGGCCGCTGCAACGAAACCCGAGGCGCCCAAGTCCACGCGCAAGCCGCCGCCGCGCGCGCCGGCGCCCAGCAGCCAGAAGCCGTTCGACAAGAGCGCGGCCAAAGCGGCCCTCGCGACGGCGACGTCTCAGGCCGCCGGATGCGGCCAAGGCGGCGCTCCGGGCAAAGGAAAAATCCAGGTCACCTTCGCGCCCAGCGGGAAGGTCTCCGACGCGGCGCTCGTGGAGGGGCCGTTCGCCGGCACCGCCGCCGGCAAGTGCGCTCTTCGCCATTTCCGCGCGGCGCGCGTGCCGGCCTTTTCCGGCGCGGCCGTGACCGTGGCCAAGAGCTTCAAGGTCGATTGATAGAGCCGGGCGGCGGCTGGCGTGCCGCCCGAGCGCTGCCGACGAGCGCGCAGAGGCCAGCGCGTGGCCACTTGCCGCGAGCCCGTTCGGCTTGGCTCCGGGGCAGCGAGGCCCGTGAGAGGGGCCAGCCCGTGTCGCTTCCGCTTTCGCGCCGCCGGGCGATCGGCTATCGGCGCGGAGTGCTCGCGGCCGTTTGCGCGGCCGCGCCGTGTTCTCGGCCGCTTCGCGGCCCATGGGGCGAAGGCTTCACGTTCCGCGCGTCGCGGCCGCTGCAAGGGTCGTGCAATGAAGAGCAAATGACCAGGCGAAAGGCCACCCGTTGATCGAGCTGTCCTATGGCGATCAGAATCTGAGCACGCTGCGCGGCGCCGAGCTGCGCTCCGGCGTCCTGCCCAACGTGAGCTACCAGCTCGAGCAAGTGCTGGGCGCGGGCAGCATGGCGGTGGCGTTTCGGGCGATCCGGCGCGCCCCTGACGGACAGAGCTACACGGTGGTCAAGATCGTCCACCCCGAGATGGTGATGGACTCGTCGGATGTAGCGCTGCTCGCCATCCGCAAGGAGTCGGTCGCGCTCGGGCGGCTCAACGAGCAAGTGCCGCCCACGCCGTTCGTGGTGCGCTTGCTGGAGACCAGCGAGCTCACGGTGTCGTATCGAGGCATGGATGTGGAGCTGCCCTGGCTGGCCATGGAGTACGTGCACGGAGGAACCCTCGAGGAGCGCGTGACCGAAGCCGTCAGCCGCACCGGCTACGCTTTCGATGCCGATCGCGCCGCTGCCTGCATCGAGGCGTTGGCCAGCGGCATCGGGGCCATCCACGAGGTGGGGGTGATCCATCGCGACATCAAGCCGAGCAACATCCTGTGTTGCGGGACAGGCCGTGGCGAGCTGTTCAAGATCGCGGATTTCGGGGTCTCGCGCTCGCGAGGCCTCAAGCAGACCTTTGCTCACAACGCGCTGGGCACGCCGGGCTACGCGCCGCCCGAGCAGATCCTGATGGAGGAGGACAAGCTGGGGACGGCGACCGACGTGTTCGCGCTCGCCAGCACCACGTTCTGGCTCTTGACCGGCGAGGAGTTATTCCAGGCGCGCTCCGTCGCCGACATCCTCACGCAGATTCAGGGGCGCAAGCGCCGCAGCATCCGCGAAGGCAAGCGCTTGGCGCTCGAGCTGCGCGATCAACCTCGCGTCTGCGCCGCCATCGACAGCGCCATCGCCCACGCGACCAACGCCGACGCAAACGCGCGGCCTCAGGACGCCAAGGCCTTCGCGACCGCGGTCACGGCGGCCCTGCGCGTGCATTCGGTGCGGCCGACGCCGCCGCAGTCGCGCCGTTCCTCGTTCATCGGCAACCGCGGCAAGGCGGCGCCCACGCGCCACCGCTTTCACGTGCGCCACGCGCTGGGCGACGACCGCGCGATCTGGAGCGCAGCCTGGGATGGCGCGGGCTGTTGCCTCGCCGCCACGACGCGCGGGCTCGAGTTCTGGGACGGGACGCGCTGGGCGCCGGCGCCCACGCCCGAGGTCGACCCGCAGACGTTGCGCGTGGTGCACTACGAGGGCGCCGGCGAGTGGCTGATCGGCGGCCACTCCGGTCTGCTCGCCTCGTATCGCGAAGGGCAGGTCACGCGCTTGCCGGCGCCGAGCGCCAAGGCGACGCTGAGCTTGGTCAGCGGCGATGTCCGTGACATCGCCGTGGTCGGCGGCACGCTGCCCAACGGCACGCCGTTGCTCGCGGCCTATGTCGGCCAGCACTGGCTCGCTCCGCTCGAGCTGCCCGAGCTGGCGGCGCTGCCGGGCCTGGCGCGCATCGACCGCGAGCGCTGGCTGATCGCCGGGCGCGAGCGCAAAGGCGGGGCCTTCCTGGCCTGGTATTTTCCGCTCGCCTGGCGCATCGAACGCCTGCCCGCCGACGCGGTTCGCGCCTACCTCGCCGCCGACGCGGCGCCCGAGGATCAGCTCGGCGTCGTGGTTGGCGCCGGCGGCCGCATCGTGCGCGTCGATGGCGGAGCCATCAGCCGTGCCACCGTTCCGGATGGTGTGGACCTCTCGTCGGTGACCCTGGACGACGAGGGCCGGTTATGGACTGCGAGCCTCGGCAAGTTGTGGACGCAGACGCCGTCCGGTGGGTTCGAATGCGCCTGGCGGGAGGGGCGCTGGAACGTGCCGCTGGTCAGCCTGTATGCCGACCAGCGCCGCGTGCTCGGCGTGGCCGCCGACGGGGGAATGATCGAAGGACTGCTCGCCTGACCGGATCGGGCGACGGGTTGGCCGGTCGTGCGGGGTCGCGGTCGCTTTCGGGGCCCGGACCGCATGATATTTCCTGCATCTGAGCGGCGCATCGGGCGGAGCCGCGGGCCCGCTGGTGTATATCTCCCTCCGCATGAACGGTGAGCACGATCTCGCGGTGAATTTCAGCGTGCCGTTTCGCTACGCGGTCCACTTCACCGAACGAGTCTTCGACCCTGGCAATCGAATCTTCGTGGACGCCGTCCGTCGGCTCGAGCCCGGGCGCCGGCACCGCCTGTTCACCGTGATCGACGACGGCGTCGCGCGCGCCCACCCCGAGCTGATCCGTTCGCTTCAAAGCTACGCCGTCGCCCACGCCGATAGCCTGGTGCTCGCGGACGAGCCGCTGGTGGTGCCGGGCGGGGAGCGCTCCAAGAACGATCCCGCGCTCGTGGTCCGCCTGCACGAGCGCATGGCCCAGCTCGGCATCGACCGCCAGTCGTTCTGCGTGGTGATCGGGGGGGGCGCGGTGCAGGACATGGCGGGCTTCGCTGCCGCGACCTGCCATCGCGGGGTGCGCGTGGTGCGGCTGCCGAGCACGGTGCTCGGCCAGAACGACTCGGGCGTGGGCGTCAAGAACGGCGTCAACGCGTTCGGCTTGAAGAACTTCGTGGGCAGCTTCGCCGTGCCGTTTGCCGTCATCAACGACTTCGATTTCCTGCGTACGCTGTCGCGGCGCGATCGGGTCGCCGGCATGGCCGAGGCGGTCAAGGTCGCCCTGATCCGTGACGCGCGCTTCTTCGAGTGGTTGTGCGAGCACGCGAGCGAGCTGGGGCGGCTCGAGCCGGCTGCCACGCAGGTCATGATTCGGCAGTGCGCGCGGCTGCACGTCGAGCACATCGCCAGCGGCGGCGATCCGTTCGAGCTCGGCAGCTCGCGCCCGCTCGACTATGGGCACTGGGCCGCGCACAAGCTCGAGAGCTTGACCGAGCACCGCTTGCGCCACGGCGAGGCCGTCGGCATCGGGCTGGCCCTCGACACGCGCTACGCCGTCGAGGCCGGTCTGCTCGACGCGGCGACGGGCGAGACCATCGCGCGCCTGCTCGCGGACCTGGGGTTCCGCCTCTACGATCCCGCGCTCGAGCTCCTGGATGCCAAGGGCCAGCTGCGTTTGCTCGAAGGGCTCGCAGAGTTCCGCGAGCACCTCGGCGGCGAGCTGACGATCAGCCTGTTGCGCGGCCCCGGCAAACCGGTCGACGTGCACGAGATGGATCTGGCACGTGTCGCGCGCTGCATCGACTGGCTGACGGGGCGCTACCGCGACGCCGCCTGAGGCCGGCGACGAGCGAGGACCAGTGAAGACGGCGAGCGGACACCTCACCTATTGCACGAACATTCACCCGGGCGAGAGCTGGGGCGCCGTGTTCGACAACGTCCGGACGCACGTGCTCGCCGTCAAGCAGCACGTCGCCCCGGAGCAACCGTTCGGCGTCGGTCTCCGGCTGTCGGCGGCCGCCGCGCGCGAGCTCTCCGCACCGGAAGAGCTCGCCCGCTTCAAGGAGTTTCTCGCCGCGCAGCAGCTGTACGTGTTCACCATCAACGGCTTCCCGTACGGCCCGTTCCATGGCCAACCCGTCAAGGCCGCCGTGTATCGGCCCGATTGGCGCGAAGCAGAGCGCAGCCGTTACACCTCCGAGCTGGCAGGAGTGCTGGCGGCGCTGCTGCCCGAGGGCGGGAGCGGCAGCATCAGCACGGTGCCCGGGGGCTTCGAGCGCGACGTCCGCTCCGCAGACGGCGTCGGCGCCATCGCGCGCGCGTTGCTCGATGAAGCCGCCGAGCTGTGCGAGATCGAGCGCCACACGGGGCGCTCGATCACGCTCGCGCTCGAGCCCGAGCCCTGCTGCTTCCTCGAGACGACCGAGCAGACCGTCCGCTTCTTCGAGGGCGAGCTGCTCTCCCGCGGCGCGCTCGCCGCGCTGGCCACTCGGCTTCGGGTCACGCCGAGCGAGGCCGAGCGCGTGTTGCGTCGCCACCTCGGCGTCTGCCTCGACACGTGCCACGCGGCGATCGAGTTCGAGGCCGCGGACGAGGCGATCGATCGCCTGCTCGGCGCTGGGCTCCGGATCGCCAAGCTGCAGCTGAGCGCTGGGTTACGGGTGGCCGAGCCCAGCGCGGCGGCGCTCTCGGCGCTGCGCGCTTACGATGAGCCCGTGTACTTGCACCAGGTCGTGGCCCGCACGGCGTCCGGCGAGCTCCTGCGTTTCGAGGACCTGCCCGAGGCCATGGACAGCGCCGCGGCGCGCGCGGCCGAGGAGTGGCGCGTGCATTTCCACGTCCCGCTCTACCGCGAGGTGCTGGGCGCGTTCACCAATACGCAGGCCTTCCTGGCGCGCGTGTTGGAGCGTCAACGCCGCGCTGCCATCACGGCCGAGCTCGAGGTCGAGACGTATACCTGGGACGTGCTGCCACCGGAGCAACGCACGCTCGGTGTCGACGCCTCCATCGCGCGCGAGCTCGGCTGGGTGCTGGAGCGCCTCGCGCCGTGAGCCTCTCTGTCTGGCTGCGGCTGGGGCGAGTCTCGAACTTGCCTACGGTGTGGAGCAACGTGCTGACCGGGCTGGCGCTCGTGGGCGCGCTCCAGCCCGAGCCGAGCTTGCTCGTCTTGGTGGTCGCGCTGTCGGTCTTCTACGTCGCCGGCATGTATTTGAACGACGCCTTCGATCGGCACATCGACCGCGCGGAGCGGCCCAACCGGCCGATCCCCGCTGGACACGTCTCGGCGGCGACCGTGTTCGTGCTCGGGTTCCTCGGGCTCGCTGCCGGTACCGCCCTGCTCGGGCTCACGGCTCGCGCCACGGGCGCTTCGCCGACGCGCGCCCTGGCGAGCGGCCTCGGGCTCTCGGCGTTCATCGTGCTGTACGACGCGTACCACAAGCAGAACCCCGTGAGCCCGCTCACCATGGCCGCGTGTCGGGTCATGATCTACGTGGCCGTCGGCTTCTCGGTGCGGCCCGCGCTCGCGCCCAGCGTGCTGCTGGGGATCGCCTGCTTGCTGTTCTACCTGATCGGGCTCACCTACGCCGCCAAGCAGGAGGCGTTCAATCGTTTGCCGCGCCTGTGGCCGCTCGCGTGCCTGGGCCTACCGGTGCTGGTCGGCGCCGCGCTGGCGCGCGAAGAGCCCATCGTCTGGCCCTTCCTCGTGCTGCTCACGGGCTGGATCGTGTACGCGCTCGGCTTTCTGCGCCAGGGCCCGCGCCGCGCGGTGCCTCAGGCCGTGGTGCGCTTGATCGCGGGCATCTCACTGCTCGACGCCGTGTTGATCGCCTTCACCGGCGCGAGCGGCTGGGCGCTCCTGGCGGCCGCTTTCTGCCTGCTGACGCGCGTGTTTCAGCGCTTCATCCCCGGCACCTGAAGCCGGAGCCAGCGTTCGGCCACGAGCCTTTTCTCAGCCGAACACGTGCGCCAGCATCAGGTCGAGCACGTCCGTCGCGTGAGCGGGGCCGCGCCCGGCCAGGCTCGGTTCGCTGCTGATGAACAGCGGCCCAGCGCGCTCGTCGTCGGTGATCCGCCCGTGCGAGCCGCGGACCAGCGAGTCATCGTCGGGCGAGATCACATCCATCAGCGTGCGGAACCCCAGCTTCTTCTTCAGCAGGCGCCAAGCGATCGACGCCGCCGGGACGGGCAGCTTGGGGTCGATGAACAGCTCGACGGGATCGTAGCCGGGCTTTCTGTGGATCTCGACGCTGCTGGCAAAATCGGGCGCTTTGTCCGGCGTGAGCCAGTAGTAGTACGAGAACCAGCGCTCGGGACGCGAGATGGCCACCAGCTCGCCCGCGCGCGCGTGACCCAGGCCGATCTCGGCCTGCCCGGCGCGGTCCAGCACGCGTTCCACGCCGTCCAGCGCGCGCAGGCGCTCGGCGACCTCGCCGATCAGCGCCGGCCGCTTCACGTACACGTGCGCCAGCTGGTGATCGGACACCGCGAACGCATCCGATGCGCCGGCATCGAGCAGCTCGCGGCCGAGCTCCTCTCGCACCGCCAGCCACCCGGCGCGGCGCAACTCGCGGTTGATGTGCACGGCGTGCGACACCCGGGTGATGCCATACTCACTGAGCAGGATCACGCGGCGCTGGCTGCTCTCGGCGAACTCGATCAGCTCCCCGCACAGCGCGTCGACGTCGCGTAGCGCTTGGCGCACGCGCGGGTGCTCGCGATCGGGCCCGAGCCGCTGCAGGTCGTAGTCGAGGTGCGGCAAGTACACGAGCGTGAGGGTGGGCGAGTATCTCTTCATCACGCGCAGCGCGGCCTGGGCGATCCAGCGGCTGGAGGTGATGTCTGCAGCGGGGCCCCAGAACTTGAACAGCGGGAACGTCCCGAGCGCCTCTTGAAGATCGTCTCGCAGCTCGCCGGGGGCGCTGTACACATCGGGCAGCTTGCGCCCGTCTGCCGGGTACATGGGCCGCGGCGTCACGGACCAATCCGCCGCCGAGTACATGTTGTACCACCAGAACAGGTTCGCAGACGTGAAGCGTGGATCTCGCTGCCGCCCCAGCTCCCAGATCTGCGGGCTCTGGATCAGGTGGTTCGACTGGCGCCAGAGCCACACCTCGCAGAGCTCCCGGAAGTACCAGCCGTTGCCGACGATGCCGTGGTCCTGCGGCATCCGCCCTGTCAAGAAGGTGGCTTGCACGGAGCAGGTCACGGCAGGGACCACGGGCGTGAGCGACCTCGCGACGCCGCGCTCGATGAGCCGGTTGATGTGCGGGGTGTCGGGCCCGAGCAGCTCCCGACTCAGCCCCACCACGTCGACGACCAATAGCGGTTTCATCAGCGGCGTCTCGAGAGCACAGCAGTTACACGAAAACCGAACGCGATGGGCCGGGACCTCGACCTGGTCGTCGCCACGCGGCGCCGCACCAGGACGAGCTCAGCCTCAGCCCTGGACCACCGGCGTCTGGCCGCGCAGCACCGAGTTGCCCTCCCACAGCTTGCGCTGGTCGATCAGGCTCGGGGCGTCGATGCCATCGAGCCGCCCGCTCTGCGCGAAAAACGCCGCGGGGTTGCTCCACACGATGGTCTCGATCGCCGCCTCGGAGATGCCGGCCTCGCGCATGCGCGCCACGGTCTTCGGCACCTTGAGCGGGTCGCTGACGCCCCAGTCGGCGGCGCTGTTGATGATGATGCGTTCGCTGCCGTAGCGCTTGACGAGCTCCACCATGCGCGCCTCGTCCATCTTGGTGGCTGGGTAGATCGAGTGGCCCGCCCAGCAGCCGCTGTCGAGCGTGAGCGGCAGCGTCTCTTCCGTGTTATGATCGACCAGCACCAGCTCGGGGGCGATGCCCATCTCCTTGACCACCGCGATGGTGCGCTCCGTGCCGCGCTTCTTGTCGCGGTGAGGCGTGTGGATCAGGATCGGCAGGCCCGCCTCGAGCGCGAGCTCGATCTGGCGGCGGAAGACGCGATCCTCGGCCGGCGTCATGTCGTCGTAGCCGATCTCGCCGACCGCCACGACGCCATCTTTTTCGACGTAGCGAGGCAAGAGCTCCAGCACCCCGTCGGCGAGCGCGGGTTGGTTCGCCTCCTTCGGGTTCAGCCCCATCGTACAGAAATGCTTGATGCCGAACTGGCTCGCGCGAAAGCGCTCCCAGCCGAGCAGGGACAGGAAGTAGTCCTCGAACGTGCCCACGTGGCTGCGCGGCTGCCCGAGCCAGAACGCCGGCTCGACGATCGCGACGATGCCGGCGTCGGCCATCGCTTGGTAATCGTCCGTCGTGCGCGACGTCATGTGGATGTGGGGATCGAACATCTTCATTTCAGCTCTCCGAGACCATCACTGTACGTTAATTTCGGGCGCCGGCCCCGTCACGAGCTCGAGATCCGGGGGCACGGAGCGCCCCGCGGCGCGGCGCTCGCTCGCATATGCCAACGCCATCCGCACGAGCTCTGGACTGCGGCGTGACGCGAGCCCGTCGATGCGCTGCACCGCGACGCCCACGAAGAACGCCTTGAGCACGAGCTGGTTGAAATTCAATTCTGGAAACCAGCGCACCGGGTAGGCGTTTTCGCAGGCGATCGCCTCGAACACGCTCTGCACGTGCGAGCGGCAGGCGTCGATGGCGAGCTCCACGAAGCTCTGCGGCTCGGGCAAGAGCGACAGCGTCTTCAAGATCGCCGCTCGCTCGTCGTTGTCACCGGTGCGGAACAGGCGCTCCACGAGCGCTGCTCGCTCGTCCGCGTCGAGCTGTTCGCTCGACGCTAGCAGCAGCGCCGCGCGCCCGACCGCCGACAGCGGCCAGCCCTCGGGGACGGGCAGCTCGAGCGCGGCCAGCGCGGCGCGCTCGCTCGCGTTGGGCGTGAGTGGGGACGCGCCGAGCCGCCGCCCACAGCCGGAGAACGTGACCGCGACGTCGGCAGCGGCGAGCCGCCGAGAGCGCTGGAGCAGCCAATCGCGCGCAGGTGCGGCGGCGCGGGACAGCACCAATTCCAGATAAATGTGGCGCTCGCCAGCCATGCGGCGAGGTTAGTCAACGCCTCCCGCGCTTGCAATTCGCTCGGCCCGGCCGCGGAGCCGTCCGTCGCGATGAAGAAAGTGCGAGTCTGGCGGCGCCGTGGCGCATGGGCTCCTCGCACGCGGGCCGAGTGAGCCGCGCAGGCCCTTGCCGCGCGGGCGGCCGAGCAGTAATCGAGGAAACACCGGCAAGGGCAGATCGATCATGGGGACACGCTTCGTTCGTTGCGACACTGCCGTTCATCTTGCGGTCTCGCAGGCGCCGCTCGAGATCGAGGCCAGCGATCGTTCCGTAGCGCTGCTGCTCGTGCATGCGCTCGGCACGAGCCACCGCATCTACGACGGCGTCGTCGAGGCGCTGCGCTGGCGCGGCCCGGTGCTGCGCTACGATCTGCGCGGCCACGGCTCGAGCGAGGTCGGCGATCAGCCGTATACGATCGCGTCGCTGGCGCGCGACGCGAGCCAGCTGCTCGATCGATATGACGTGACGTCCGTCGTCGTGTGCGGGCTGTCGGTGGGAGGGCTCATCGCTCAGGAGCTCGCCCTGAGCGATCGGCGCGTGCGCGCCGCCGTCCTGTGCGCGACCGCGGCGCGCATCGGCACGGCGGCGGGCTGGCAGGCGCGTATCGACCAGGTTCGGGCGGGCGGTGTGACGAGCCTGTCCGAGGTGGTCCTCGGGCGCTGGTTTTCGCCGGCCTTTCGCGCCAGCGAGCCCGACCTGGTGCGCGGCTATCGCTGCTTGCTCGAGCGCACCCCGGAAGCGGGCTACCTGGCGATGCTGGGGGCGCTCGCCGAGGCCGACCTGTCCGAGCGGGCGCGTCAGATCGCCGTGCCCACGTTGGTTGTCTCCGGTGAGCTCGACGAGGCCACGACACCCGCGGACGGCGAGCGCCTGGCCGCGTCGATCCCGGGCGCTCGCTTCGTGCTCGCGAGCGGCGCGAGCCACCTGCTCAGCGTCGAGCAACCGCGCGCGGTCGCCAGCGCGATCGAGAGCTTTGCGAAAGGCCTCGGTCTTGGCTGAGCGTCGTCGTGAGCCCGGCCCCAGCGAGCGCGCGCCATTCGGCGGCGGCGAAACGTTCGAGCGCGCCGCAGACACGGAGCCCCCGACGGATCGGACCCTCGCCGGCGCAACCGCCGACGAGACCTACGAGCGCGGGCTCGCGGTGCGGCGTGCCGTGCTGGGGGACGCCCACGTGGATCGGGCGCTCGGCGCGGTGACCGACCTCGACCGCGAGTTTCAGGCGTACATCACGCGGGCCGCGTGGGGCGAGATCTGGGCGCGCCCGGGCCTCGCACGCCACACCCGGCACCTGGTCACGATCGGGATGCTGGCAGCCCTCGGCCGCCAGGAGGAGCTCGCCATGCACATCCGGGCCACGGTGAACACCGGCGTGACGCTGGACGAGGTCAAAGAGGTCCTGATGCAGGTGGCGGTTTACGCCGGCGTGCCCGCCGCCAACGCGGCGTTCGCGACCGCCAAGCGCACGCTGATCGAGAGCGGCGCGCTCGCGCAGCCGGACATCGTCTCAAACCGTTCCCCCTCGGATCGAGGAGCCTGAGCATGTCGAAAGTCAGCCGCTACCAGGCGCTCGACGAACGCGCGCACCCTCCCTATGCCTCCCCGCGCTACGTCTCGAGCGTTTACCGGTCGCCGACGCAGCCGCTGATCCCGCTGCGCCAGACCATCTCGGAGCTCACGGGGCCGAGCTTCGGTCCCGACATCCTGCGCCAGGGAGACGCCGATCTGACGACGAACGCCGGCACCGGTGCGCCGGCCCTCGGCGAGCGCATCATCGTCAGCGGTCGCG
>Ga0315910_10001592_pt1 | contig 20726 bp, 24 predicted proteins | sample EdamamesoilMG_FD_204470 | JGI IMG/M metagenome (GOLD analysis project Ga0315910, IMG submission 204470) | Garden soil microbial communities collected in Santa Monica, California, United States - Edamame soil | ecosystem: Environmental > Terrestrial > Soil > Garden | place: USA: California...
ACTATACTTCGCGCCGATGGAACCCCGCATCTTTCCTGCACACTTCCGCCACTGGCCTTCCGACATGCCGCACTCGCTGCGCGCGCCCGCCATCACGCTGCAGGAGATGTTCCTTCGTTCGGCGGCGAAGTATCCCGCCAAGCCCGCCGCGATTTTTGCAGATCAAGTTCTTAATTATTCTGAGTTAAAGGAAAGAATCGAGAACCTGGCCGGGCACCTGCAGCACGGCTGCGGCGTGAAGCGCGGCGACCGGGTGCTGCTCGACATGCAGAACGGCCACGACTTTGTCATCGCCTGCTTCGCCATCCTGCTCTCCGACGCGGTGGTCGTGCCGGTCAGCCCGATGAATCTGACCGAAGAGCTGCGGCACTACGTCGAGGACAGCGATGCGAAGGTCGCAATTACAGAGGATGACTTGTTTTCGAGGTTTTCAGGACTGTCTTTGGAACATGTGGTCCTGCTCTCCCTGGTCCGGAAAAAGACTTTTCAATTAAGAGCAAGCGAAGCAACCCCAAATGACCTGTGCATGATGCCGTACACCTCCGGCAGCACGGGTCAGCCGAAGGGTTGCATGCACACGCACGCGTCGGTGCTGCACAACGTGGTCGGCGCCGCCGCCTGGAAGCACATCGATGCGAATGCCGTCGCGCTGGCGACCGCGCCGTTCTTCCATGTCACCGGCCTGGTCCACAGCTTCCTCGCGACGATGTGGGCGGGCGGCACGATGGTGATCCAGCGGCGCTGGGATCCGCTGGAGGCCGCGCGCCTGGTGGAACGCCACCGCTGCACGCACTGGGACAACGTGCCCACCATGGTCGTCGACCTGCTCTCGCACCCGAAAGCGCTCGAGCACGACGTCAGCTCACTCAAATGGATCTTCGGCGGCGGCGCCGCAATGCCGGAGGCGATCGCGCAGAAGCTCTTCGACCTGTGCGGCGTGCGCTACATCGAGGGCTACGGCCTGACCGAGACCATCTCGCAGACGCACATCAACCCGCCGCAGAATCCGAAGAAGCAGTGTCTCGGCATACCCACCTTCGATACCGAAGCGTTGATTGTGGATCCTCAAACATTTGAAATTCTTCCAGTTGAAACCCAAGGCGAAATAGTTGTTCGCGGCCCGCAGCTGCTGACCGGGTACTGGAAAAACGAAAAAGCCTACGCGGAGTCCTGGTGCGAGGTGAAGGGCCGCGAGGGCAAATTCTTCCGCACTGGCGACCTCGGCCGCGTCGACGAAGACGGCTATTTCTACATCTCGGACCGCCTAAAGCGCATGATCAACGCCGCCGGTATGAAGGTCTGGCCAGCGGAAGTCGAAGCGGCGATGTACAAGCACCCGGCGATCAAGGAATGCTGCATCATCGCCTCACCCGATGCGCGCAAGGGCGAGGCGGTCAAGCTGGTCGCCGTGCTGAAGGAGGAATTCGCCGGAACCACGGGAGAAGAAATCCTTTCGTGGGCAAAAACCCAGATGGCGACCTACAAGGCGCCCCGCCTGATCGAATTCAGCGACGCCTTGCCGCGCACAGCATCGGGCAAGCTGATGTGGCGCGCCCTGCAAGAGAAGGAGTTCCGATGATCACCGTCCACCACCTCAACGATTCCCGCTCGCAGCGCATCCTCTGGTTGCTCGAGGAACTCGGCCTGCCTTACGAGATCAAGCACTATCAACGCCTACCGACAAGGCTCGCTCCACCAGAATTGGCCGCGATCCATCCGGTGGGCAAATCGCCGGTGATCACCGACCAGGGCAAGACCGTGTTCGAATCCGGCGCGATTGTCGACTACGTCATCCGCCGCCACGGCGGCGGGCGCCTGCAGCCGGACCCGCAAACGCCCGCCTACGACGACTACCAGATGTGGCTGCACTACGCGGAAGGCTCCGCGATGCTGCCGCTGATGCTGAACCTCTATGTATCCAGGCTCGGCGAAGGCGGCGCGCCGCTGCACCCGCGCATCGAAAGCGAGATCGCCAACCACCTCGGCTACCTCGACGCCCACCTGAAGAGCCGCCACTTCCTCGTGGGCGACAGCCTCACGGGCGCCGACATCCAGATGAGCTTCATCCCGGAAATCGCCGAGGTCTACGGCAAGCGCGCCGCGTTTTCGAACCTCGACGCCTGGATCAGGAACCTGCACGTCCGGCCCGCGTGGAAGAAGGCCCTGGAAAAAGGCGGGCCCTACCGCTTTGCCAACTGACCGAGCGCGTTCGCGACGAATTCGGTCTTGCCCTCGGTGTACGCGTCGCGGTCGTTGGGGAAGCGCGCGGCCAGGTCTTCTTTGACGATTTCATAGCGCCTGACCAGCGTCGGATCGGCGCGCAGCAGGTCCCGGAACGCCAATTCGGTAATTGCGTCCTGCGCCAGCCGCACATGGACATGATGCGTGCGGCGAACGCCGAACGGCGGCATGCCTTTGACGAAAAACATCCTGTCCCTGCGAGGATTCTCGGACCAGTAGGCATACCCAACCGAGGTCAACGGTTCCACCAGCGCCGCCCACATCGTCGGCTGCGGATGGATCACCAGGATGTCGATGATCGGCTTGGCGCTGAGGCCGGGCACCGCCGTACTGCCGAAATGCTCGAGGCGCATCCCATCGACGACCGGAAGTACCGACCGCAGGACATTCGCCTCGGATTCGTACTGCGTAGCCCACGTTGGGTCAGGTTCAACCAGTTCAATCGAATCCCCACCAGCCCAGACGAGGCGGAATCGCTGGCAAATCACCGTTGTCGTTTCGTCGAACGGAACGCCGGCCCGTGAGGCAACACGGCCAAAGTACGCAAGGTGCGCCGCCCGCCAGTTCGCGAGCGTGCCGTCCCCCTCGCCTTCATCAGCAGCGAACGCGGCACCGACGTCCCGAAACGGCACATGCCGGACCTCGGTCAGTTCGATGATGGCGATGGGAGTGCCGCTACCCGACAGGACGATGCCGACATTGCCGACCGCCGGCAGTGGATCGCCCAAGGAGGTGAATTCCACTGGCAGGCTCGCGGTTGCGCGCTTGCGCCCGGCCTTGACCAGGGCCCCGAGCTCATCGGCGAGCGCGTGCGTGTCGCCAAAAGCAAATGCATCGGGCCGGGCGTGCCGGTGCGGATGCGCGGCCGGAAGCGTGTCCACGTAGTTTTTCCAGTACGTCAATACGACGTTCGTCATGGCTTGTCTACGGGCGACTTCTGCCAAAGCGCGAACAGCGGCCGGCTCAGGCCCATGATCGTGAAGTAAAGCACCCCGCCGGCCAGCGCGCGGTAGGGCTCGGACTCCCAGGCGCCGCCGTCCGCCTTGAATCCCGCCACATCCCGGATCGCGTCGCTCACGCCGAGGCGCGGCACGTCGGTGAATACCGTAAGAAAAACGGAACCGATGAAGACGGCGACGCTCAGCGCCCAGCTGGTGATCGCAACCGAGCGATCGCGCTCGACCGGCGGCGCGCCGCTCCAGATCGCCTGCAGCTTGCCGAAGCACAGCCAGGCGAAGGCCCACAGCATCCACCAGGCGTCAAATCCCCAGGCGAACGCGCTGATGAACAGCAGGTAGCCGGCGCCCAGGCCCGCGACCTGCAGCGCACGCGTCCTCGCGCGCGTCTCCGGGTCGTACATCAGCACCGCCATGAATCCGCTTGCGTGAATGACGAAGAATTCCAGCAGCAGGGTCAGCACGCCGGAGCGGAACCAGTCCAGACCGAAGCGCTGCGGTTCCAGCCACAGCGCCAGCAGGATGCCGGCACTGAACAGTTCCGGCAGCGCCTTCAGGAAAATCATCGGCTCATGATTTCCAATCGATCCCGTAGGCTTCCACGTAGTCGCCGACCGCGGCGCCCAGCGTGGGGTGAAAGCTCTGCGCGCCGAACATGTCGAACAGCTCGAAGCGCCGGAGCTTGTCCTTCACCGGATCCTTCATTTCCGCAAAGTGCAGCTCGACGCCGGCGGCGCGCAGCACCCGCTGCAGTTCCACGAGCATGTCCGCGGAAGTGACGTCGACGCTGGTGACCGGCTCGGCGGCCACGACCACCCGTTTCGCGGGCTCGGGGGATTGCGCCACGGCCTCCAGCACGCGCTCCTGGAACAGTTCCGCGTTGGCGAAGAACAGCGGCGCGTCCCAGCGGAACAGCACCAGGCCCGGCGCGCGCCGCGCGTCCGGATAGCGCTTGACGTCGTGGTAGCCGGGGACGCCGTCGACGCGCCCCAGCACCGCGTAGTGCGGCCGCCAGCCATCCCACAGGAATTCGATGACCGAGAAAACGATCGCCAGGCCGATGCCCGGGATCACGCCGAGCACGAGCACGCCCGCAAAGCAGGTCATGGACAGCCAGAACTCCCAGTTCTGGATGCGGAAGATGCGGCGCAGGTCGCGCACCTCGAACAATCCGATGGCGGCCGCGATCACCACCGCGGCAAGTGCGCTCTGCGGCAGGTTTTCCAGCACGTTCGGCCCAAGCACCAGCAGCAATGCGACCGCCAGCGCCCCAACCACGCCCGTGAGCTGCGTTTTCGCGCCCGCGGCTTCCGCGACCGGGGTGCGCGACGAGCTGCTGCTGATGGGAAATCCCTGGAACAGGCCGGTCGCGAGGTTCGCGGCGCCCAAGCCGATGATCTCCTGGTTGGGATCGACGCGCGAATTCGTCTTTGCGGCATAGGTGCGCGACAGGACGCTGGTGTCGGCGAAGGACACCATGGCCACCGCGCAGCCGCCGATCAGCACATCGCGTAGATCGGCGAGCCCAATGCCCGGCAGCGCGAACGACGGCAGGCCCTGCGGCAACGTGCCGAGCACCGCCACGCCGGCCTCGTCCAGGCCGAGCGCACCGACCGCCACGGTGGCGCCCGCCACGGCGATCAGGATGCCCGGCACCCGCTCGAAGCGCTTGAGCGCGAGGATCACTGCGAGCGTACCGCCGCCCACCGCAAATGCCGTCCAGTTGGCATCGCCGCCGAGCACACCGGCGGCGAAGCGGGCGATGTCGCGCAGCGGGCCGCCCTCGTCGACCGAGAAGCCAAACAGCTTCGGCAGCTGACTGATGAGCACGGCCAGCGCGATGCCGTTCATGTAGCCATAGCGGATCGGCTTGGACAGGAGCTCGGTGACAAATCCCAGGCGCAGTACACCCAGAAAAATGCAGACCATGCCCGACACCACGGCCATCATGCTCGCCAGCGCCACCGCACGCATCGGATCGCCGCCGGAGAGCGGCAGCACGATCGCGAGAATCGGCGCAGCAAGCGAGGAGTCCGGACCCAGCACGAGAATCCGGCTCGGACCGAACAGCGCGTATGCGAGCAACGGAACGATGGTGGCGTACAGCCCGTAGATGCCCGGAAGGCCCGACGCCACCGCATACGCGATGCCGACCGGCACCAGCATCGCCGCCAGCGCCAGCCCGGCCATCAAGTCGCGCGGCAGCCAGGCGGCCTCGTACCGCCCGATCACCTGCAATCCGGGCAACGCCTTGCGCCAGTTCGTCACCTCGGACGCCTTCTCCTATTCGACCTTGATCCCACTATCGCGGATCAACTTGCCGAGCTTGTCCGATTCGCCCTGCACGAACTTGAGGAATTCCTCCGGCGAGCTGCCGACGACGTCGAAGCCGCCGTCGATGAGCTTCTGGCGCGTGCCCGGATCCTCCAGCGCGCGCTGCATGTCGCGGCGCACGCGCGCAGTCATTTCCTTCGGCACGCCGACTGGCGCGAGCAGGCCGAACCACGACACCATCTGCATGCCAGGAAAAGTTTCGGCGAAGGTCGGGATGTCGGGCATCTGGGCGAGGCGCTTCAGGCCGCCGGTGGCGATGCCTTTGACCTTGCCCGACTTGAGGTGCGGCAGGATCAGCGGCGTCGAAACGAAGGAGATGTCCACCTGCTGGCCCAGCAGCGCCTGGATCAGCGGGCCGCCGCCTTTGTAAGGAATGTGCGTCATGCGGATGCCCGCCGCCTGCTCCAGTTGCAGGATGCCGAGGTGGTTCGAGCTTGCCGAGCCGACCGATGCATAGGTCACCTTTCCCGGCTCCTGCTTGGCGCGCGCGATCAGCTCCTTGAGGTTGCTCGGCGCGAAGTTCGGTACCGCCACCAGGGTGCTGGGCGAAGTCACCATCAGCATCAGGTGTTCCAGGTGCTTGAACGGATCGAGCGCGTCCTTGAAGATGTGGTGGTTGGTGGCGTGCGTGTCGAACACCATGAGGTAGGTGTAGCCGTCCGGCGCGGCGCGCGCGGCTTCGTTGGAGCCTATGGATCCGGCGGCGCCGCCCTTGTTGTCTATGATGACCTGCACCCCGAGGAATTCCTGGAGTTTCGGCTGCACCATGCGCGCCACCAGGTCAGTGGTGCCGCCCGCCGGCCACGGCACGACAAGGCGTACCGGCTTGGCTGGGTACGATTGGGCCGTCGCATGGAGCGACGCGAGCAACAGCAGTACGCCGAACAGTCTGGTCATGAAGTCCTCCGTGGAGCGCATTAGACAATGAAAGTCGCATGGTGCGGCGCCGCATTGCGGCGCCCTTACCTTGGGTGTAATTTCCTCCGCCTCACTAGGGAGAAATCGTCATGAATAAAACCGCCTTTTCGCTGGCCGCTGCAAGCGTGCTCGCGCTGTCCGTGCAATCCGCGTTTGCGCAGGACAAGCCCAAACCCCCGCCGGCCTGGCACCAGGGCAAGCCGGCCGCGCTGGCGGATTCCAAGCTCGCGCCGGTCCCCGGCAAGATGACCGAGACGCCCGAGAGCGAGATTCCGATCAGCAAGATGAAGCTGCCCAAAGGCTTCAAGGCGGAGATCTGGGCCACGGGCCTGGTCGGCGCGCGCGCCATGACCATGAACGACGACCAGACCAAGATGTGGGTCGGCACGCGCGGCATCGGCCGCGTCTACGAGGTCACGAACGAAGGCGGCAAGCGCACGGTCAAGGTGGCGGCCGAGAAGCTCACGCAGCCGACCTCGGTCTATGCCAACGGCGCGCTTTATGTGTTCGCCATCGACAAGGTGCTGCGCTACGACAACGCCGCCAAGGGCGTGTCGGGCCAGCCGGTCGACATGACAAAGGCCTTCGACCTGCCGCCCATGCAGCACCACAACTGGAAGTACGTGCGCGTGGGCGCCGACAAGAAACTCTACGTGCCGTTCGGCGCGCCGTGCAACATCTGCGAGCCGGAGAAGGAGTACGCGCAGATCCGCCGCTACAACCTCGACGGCTCGGGCAAGGAAGTGATCGCGGTCGGTGTGCGCAACACGCAGGGCTTCGACTGGCATCCGAAGACCGGCGAACTGTGGTTCACCGACCACGGCCGCGACTGGCTCGGCGACAAGGGCCCGGAAGACGAGTTGAACCGCCTGTCCAAGCCCGGACAGAATTTCGGCTACCCGTACTGCCATGCCAACAAGGTGGTCGATCCGGACGTCGCCAAGGGCAAGAAGGACGCCTGCAAGGACGTGACACTGCCTGTGACCACGATGGGGCCGCACACTGCGGTGATGGGCATCCACTTCTACACCGGCACGATGTTCCCGAAGGAGTACCAGGGCGTGGCGTTCGTCGCGCGCAAGGGCTCCTGGAACCGCACCAACAAGATCGGCTACGACGTCGTAACTGTGAAAGCGGGCGCCGACGGCAAGGGCGCGAAGGTCACGCCGTTCGCCACCGGCTTCATGGACCCGAAGGACAACAGCTTCTGGGGCCGGCCGGCGTACCTCGCGCAGCTGAAGGACGGCTCGCTGCTGGTCTCCGATGAGCAGTTGGGCGCGATCTACCGCATCAGCTACGAAGCGCCCGCCAAGAAGAAATAGTGCTTCTGCTTCGCCAGGGGCGGTGGGCTCTGCTCACCGCCCTTTTCATTTCTGCCGCCCATGCGCAAAATTTCCAGAGTTGCGCGGCCTGCCATGGGCCTGACGGCAATTCGACGATCCCCGGCACGCCCTCGATCGCCGGCCAGCCGCGGATCTTCCTCGAGAACTACCTGGTGCTGACGCGCGAGGGCCTGCGCGGCAACGACGTGATGAGGGGATTGCTGAAGGGCGTTTCGGATAAAGAGATTGTTGCTTATGCCGTCTATTACTCGAAACTCAAGCCCAGATCTCCCGATCTAAAGACAGACCCGAAGCTTTTCAACAGGGGCAAGGACATCGCAGCGAAAAACCGCTGCGCGTCCTGCCATGAAAGGACCTTCGTCGGCCGCGAGCAGATGCCGCGGCTGGCCGGCCAGCGCGAGGAATTTCTCGCGCAGGTGATGCTCGAGTACCGGCAGAACCGCCGCCCCGGCGGCGACACCATGATGGCAGCTGCCCTGTACGGCATCCCCGAGGCGGACTTCAAGGCGCTCGCGCATTATTTTTCGCGTCTGAAGTAAGCAGCGCATGTATTTGCGCGGTGGCTTCGCATAGCGCTTCAGCCATGGCGGGCTGCAGCGCAGAATGGCCGCCACCTGCGACCATGCGCAATTGCGCGCCCGGCAGCCGCTGCGCAACGGCCAGCGCTGTTACCGGTGGGCACACCCTGTCCAAGGCCCCTTGCACGATGATCACCGGGCCTGCGCGCAATCCCGGCAATTGATCGAGCAATTCGTTGGGCCGCAGGAAACAATGGTGCGCCATGTAATGCATGTGGACCTTGGCGCTCGCGAGCATCTCGTCGGCTGGCGGCGCGGAACCCGCCGCCGCGGAATCTTCGAGGGACATGACGCGGGACTCGTAGTCCCACCAACGCCGCGCGGCCTTCAGGTCCCCCTGCTCCACGAGCGCATGCAAATGCGCGACGACGGATGCCGGACCGCCCGCAATATCGGTCCAAGCCCCGGGCTGGACCGACAGGTAGGCCGCGACCTCGGCGTCGCTGGCGAGAAAAACGCCGCGCAACACCATCCCGGCGACGCAATCCGGATGGGCAATGGTGTAGGCCAGGCTGAGCGTCGCCCCCCACGAGCCGCCGAAAAGCATCCAACGATCCACTCCCAGGGTCCGCCGCAGCAACTCGATATCGGCGAGCAACTGCGCGGTGGTGTTGTCGCGGGTTGCGCCCGCCGGCGTGCTCCGACCGCAACCGCGCTGGTCGAACAGGATGATCCGGTAGGCGTCCGGGTCGAAAAAGCGGCGGTGCGCCGGCCGCGTCCGGCTGCCAGGCCCGCCGTGGACGAACAGGACGGGAAAGCCTGCCGGATTGCCGCTGATTTCGTAGTAAACGCGATGCCCGCCGCCGACCTCCAGCCAACCCGCCTGGCTGGGCTCCAGTTCGGGATGCATCGCTAGCCTGTGCGCTGCAGCAATGGGGCGCGCCCTCGGGTTGAGGCGCTCACGGCGATTTGGTACGATGACATCAGGCTCACTCTAACCTCTGGAGAACGCTATGTGGAGCAAGCCGGAGTACACCGAATTCCGTTTCGGTTTCGAAGTGACGATGTATATCGCTGAATTCCAGCGGATTGGAATGAAAGCCCCGACGAGGGGCTTTTGTTTTTTGTGCGGCCGCATTGAAGAGAGTCGAGCGCATTGAGGATCAGAGTCCTGGGTTCCGCGGCGGGCGGCGGTTTTCCGCAGTGGAACTGCAACTGCCGCAACTGCGACGGCCTGCGCAAAGGCAGCCTGCGCGCGCAGGCCCGCACCCAATCGTCCATCGCGCTCAGCGCGGGCGCTGCGGACGGCGCCAGCTGGGTACTGTTCAATGCCTCGCCCGACCTCCTCGCCCAGATCAAGGCCTTTCCCGCGCTCCAGCCCGGTCGCGGCGTGCGCGACACGGCGATCCGCTCGATCCTGCTGATGGACGCGCAGATCGACCACACCACCGGACTGCTGATGCTGCGCGAAGGCCAGCCGCTGAACATCTACTGCACCGACGCCGTCCGCGAAGACCTGAGCACGGGTAACCCGCTGTTCAAGATCCTCGAACACTACTGCGGCGTGCGCTGGCAGCGGCTGCCGATGGACGCGCGCAGCACGTTTTCCGTGCATGGCGCCGAAGCGCTGTTGTTCACCGCGGTACCATTGAGCAGCAAGGCACCCCCCTACTCGCCCCATCGCAAAGATCCGCGCGAAGGCGACAACATCGGCGTGCGTATCCGCGACCCGCGCAGCGGCAAGGTGCTGTTCTACGCGCCCGGCCTGGGAGCGATCGAGCCGCACCTCCAGCCTTTTCTCGAAGAGGCGGATTGCCTGCTGGTCGACGGCACCTTCTGGACCGATGACGAGATGATCCGGCTCGGCGTATCGGCCAAGCATGCGCGCGACATCGGCCACTTGCCGCAGTCCGGCGCCGGCGGCATGCTGGAAGTGCTGGCGCCGCTCAAGGCGAGCCGGAAGATCCTTATCCACATCAACAACACCAATCCGATCCTGGACGAGGATTCGGCCGAACGGCGCGCGCTGGAGCGCGCCGGCATCGAAGTCGCGTTCGACGGCATGGATATCCACCTCTGAATGGAACGCCGGGCCTGGAACCGCAGGGAGTTCGAGGCGCGCCTGCGCGCCAAGGGGCGCGGCTACCATATCCACCATCCTTTCCACATCGCCATGAACAGCGGCAAGTGCACGAAGGAACAGGTGCGCGGCTGGGTCTACAACCGTTTCTATTACCAGATCTGCATCCCGGTGAAGGACGCCGCGGTGCTGTCGAACATGCCGGACCGCGCGCAGCGCCGCGAGTGGATCAAGCGCATCCTCGACCACGACGGCACGCAGGGCGAGGAAGGCGGCATCGAGGCCTGGCTGAGGCTCGGCGAAGCCTGCGGGCTGAAGCGCAGGGACATCGTTTCGCTCGACCACGTGCTGCCGGGAGTGCGCTTCGCGGCCGACGCGTACGTCAATTTCGCCCGCCGCGCGCCCTGGCAGGAAGCGGTGTGCTCGTCGCTGACGGAACTGTTCGCGCCGGCCATCCACCGCAAGCGCCTGGACAACTGGCCGCAGCACTACCCCTGGATCGAGCCCGCGGGCTACGGCTACTTCCGCCAGCGCCTGTCCGAGGCGCGGCGCGACGTCGAGCACGGCCTCGCGGTGACGCTGGATTTCTTCAAAACGCGCGCGCAGCAGGAACGGGCACTCGACATCGTGCAATTCAAGCTCGACGTGCTCTGGAGCATGCTCGACGCGATGCAGCTGCGCTACGGCATCGGCAGCCGCAAGCATGGATGACAGCGTGGTACTGGAACTCGCGCGCCAGTTCCGCTTCCAGTGGGAACCGGCGCAGCAGGCGCACGTGCTGCTGTTCCCGGAGGGTATGATCAAGCTGGGCGGCAGCGCGGGCGAAATCATGCAGCGCGTCGACGGCAAGGCGAGCGTCGGCGCGATCGTCGAAGCGCTGCAGCAGGCGTTCCCCGGCGCGGATTTACGCGCCGACGTGATGCAGTTCCTCGAGGAAGCACATGCAAAAGGCTGGATCCGCGCCAAGCGCACCGGGTAGCCCGCTCTGGCTGCTGGCGGAAGTCACCTACAAGTGCCCGCTGCATTGCGTGTTCTGCTACAACCCGGTCGACTACACCAGTTACGGCGCCGAATTGTCCACCGAGGAGTGGCTGCGCGTGCTGCGGCAGGCGCGTGCGCTGGGCGCCGCGCAGCTGGGTTTTTCCGGCGGCGAGCCGCTGGTGCGCGACGACCTGGAGATCATGGTCGCCGAGGCGCGCAAGCTCGGTTACTACTCCAACCTGATTACCTCCGGCGTGGGCCTGAATGAAAAGCGCATCGCCGCATTCCGCGAAGGCGGGCTGGACCACATCCAGCTCTCGTTCCAGGACTCGACGCGGGAACTGAACGATTTCCTCTCCAGCACGCGCACCTTCGAGCTCAAGCGCAAAGTCGCGAAGCTGATCAAGCAGCACGATTTCCCGATGGTGCTCAATTGCGTGCTGCACCGCCACAACATCGACCACGTCGAGCAGATCCTGGAAATGGCCGAGGCCATGGAGGCGGAGTACGTCGAACTCGCCAACACGCAGTATTACGGCTGGGCCTACGTCAACCGCGACCAGTTGCTGCCGACGCGCGAGCAGGTTGCGCGCGCCGAGGAGGCCACGAACCGTTTCCGCCGGAAGGTGGGCGACAAGATGCGCATTTTCTTCGTCGTGCCGGACTACTTCGAGGAGCGCCCGAAAGCCTGCATGAACGGCTGGGGTGCCGTGTTCCTCACAGTTACCGCCGATGGCCTGGCGCTGCCCTGCCACGAAGCACGCCAGCTGCCCGGACTGAGCTTCCCCAACGTGCGCGACCACGACCTGGGCTGGATCTGGCGCCACTCGCCCGGTTTCAACGCCTACCGCGGCGATGCCTGGATGAAGGAGCCCTGCCGTTCCTGCCCGGAAAAAGTGAAGGATTTCGGCGGCTGCCGCTGCCAGGCCTACCTGCTCACCGGCGACGCGGCCAACGCCGATCCCGTATGCAGCCTCTCGCCCGATCATCATGTCGTCGCCGCCGCGCTGCAAAGCGCCCGGCAGCCGGCGACCAAACCGATCCTGTTCCGCGACGACGCCAACTCGAAGCGCCTGCATGGATGAGGTCCTCAAGGGCAAGACCGTATTGGTGGTCGACGACACCGCAGTGAGCCGCGTGCTCGCCGCCGACATCCTGACGACCAGCGAAATGACAGTCCTCGAGGCCGAAAGCGGCGAGCAGGCGATGCAGCAGGCCCAGAAGCAGCCGATCGACGCTTTCCTGCTCGACATCCGGCTGCCCGACATGAACGGCATCGAATTGTGCCGCGCCCTGCGCGCGATGCCGCGCTACGAGGACGCACCGGTCATCTTCGTTACCGCCATCGACCAGCGCGAGGTCCTGCAATGGGCCCTCGAAGCCGGCGCCGACGATTTCATCCAGAAGCCGCTGCATGCAATGGTGCTCAGGAAGCGGCTGGGCAACCTGCTGCAGAAAGCCGCCTACCTGCGCGACGCCGGGCTGATCAACCTCTCGCTGCAGCGCTACGTGTCGCCGCGCACCGAGCAGATGGCGCGCGCCTTTGCCGCCACCGGCAAGCTGCCGGCGCCGTGCCGCGAGGAAGTCTGCATCCTGTTCTCGGACGCGCGCGGCTTCACCGAGATGAGCCAGGAACTGGAGCCCGAAGCGGTGTTCGATCTCCTGAGCGGCCGCCTCGCGACTCAGGTGGAGCTGGTCTACCGGCACGGCGGCTACGTCGACAAGTATTCGGGCGACGGCATCATGGCGGTGTTCGACGGCGATGACATGGCGCACAACTGCTGCCGTTGCGCGCTCGGCATTCTCGAGAGCGCGCGCGAGCAGCCCAGCGTCAAGCCCGGTGCGATCCAGCTCGGCATCGGCATCCACCTCGGATACGCCATGGTCGGCAACCTCGGCTCGCAGGAGCACCTCGATTACACGGTGATCGGCAAGACCGTCAACCTCGCCGCCCGCCTGTGCGGCCTGGCGGGCCAGAACATCGTCGTCTCGCAGGCGGTGCGCGACGCCGCGCAGGGTGTGCGGGAATTCGGCTTCGAGTCGGAGCGGCCGACGCAGGTGCGCGGTTTCAGGGATCCGGTGACGGTCTTCGACCTCGTGCAGCGCCGGGATTGAATCGACATGCTGAATAGGGGACGCCGATGAAAATGCGACATGAGTCGCGCAACGCGGCAGTTTTTGAGCATGGCCGGAGAAGGTTCCTTCAAGTAGCCGCACTGGGGGGAGGAGCCGGCCTTCTGGCGGCTACGTCGCTCGTGCCGGGAGCACGCGCAGCCGGGGCAACCGACGCACTGCTGCTGAGTTGCATGGATTTTCGCCTGATGGACGACATCGAGCGCTACATGTCTGGCCGCAAACTCAGGGACAAGTACGACCACATCGTCCTTGCTGGCGCCTCCCTCGGCGCGATCACGGACAAATACCCCGCATGGAGCAAGACCTTCTGGGAGCACCTCGATATCGCCATCAAACTTCACAACATCCACACGGTCATGGTGATGGATCACCGGGATTGTGGCGCCTACAAGGTCATTCTCGGACCTGAGCACGCGAAAGATCCGAAGACCGAGAAGGAGACCCACGCCGCTCAGCTCAAGAAGCTCAAGGTACAGATCGCGGAAAAATACCCAAAACTCAAAATCGAGATGCTTCTGATGGCGCTCGATGGCAAGGTGGAGGTGATTTCGTAGGCTGAGCGCGATCGTCTACGCCGCGAATGCGTCGGGTAAGATCGGCGAAATACCGCAACGGCGCAACCCAATGACACACGACGAACTCGCATTCAAGCCCGTGCACGAACTGGCTGCCCGCATGGCCGCCGGTGAACTCACGTCCACCAAGCTGACCGAGGCCTGCCTCGCGCGCATCGAGCGCCACGGCGAAAAGCTGCACGCCTTCGTCGCCGTCTATGCCGAGCAGGCGTTGCGCGCCGCGCATGCGGCGGACGAAGCGATCGCCTCTGGCCACCGCATCGGCCCGTTTCACGGCGTGCCGGTGGCGCTGAAGGACATCATCGACCTGAAGGGCCGCGTCACCACCGGCGGCTCGAAGGTCTGGGAAGCCCGCGTTTCGCCGCGCACCGCGACGCTCGCGCGCAAGCTCGTTTCCGCCGGCATGATCGTGCTCGGCAAGACGCACAGCGTCGAATTCGCCATGGGCAGCTTCGGCACCAACACGCACATGGGCACGCCGTGGAACCCCTGGGACATGAAGGAACTGCGCGCGCCCGGCGGTTCCAGTTCCGGCACCGGCGTGGCGGTCGCCGCGGGCCTCGCGCCCTGGGGCATCGGCACCGACACCGGCGGCTCGGTGCGCATTCCGGCCGCCTGGTGCGGCCTCGCCGGCCTCAAGACCACCATCGGGCGCATCAGCGTGCACGGCGTGCTGGCGCTCTCGCACACGCTCGACACGCCGGGCCCGATGTGCCGCAGCGTCGAAGACGCGGCGCTGCTCTACAACCTGCTGCAGGGCCCGGATCCGCTCGATCCCCTCACCCAGCGTCACGCGCCGGACGATCCGATGCCGGCGCTCAAGCGCGGCGCGGCCGGGCTCGTGCTGGCGCGCCTGCCGGCAAGCGAGCGCGCGCACGTCGAGGCCGAGGTGCTCGCCGCCTACGATGCGTCGCTGGAAGTGCTCGGAAAACTCGGCGCGAAATTCGTCGACGTGAAGCTTCCGCGCAGCTTTGCCGAACTGGGTGCGATGGCCGGCCGGCTGATCGGCTGCGAAGGCTATTCCTACGTCGGCCACCTGACCGACGACCCCGCGCAACCGGTAGATCCGGACGTGCGCCCACGCATCGGCCTGGGCAAGGGCGTGAGCGCGCGGGACTACCTGCTGCTCCTGCGCGAGCGCGAGCAATTGAAGCGCGACTGGTCCAAGGCCCTCGCCGGCTGCGACGCGCTCCTCACCCCGACTACCTTGACCGCGTCGCCGCGCGTCGCGGACATCGACCAGTCCGGCACCGCGGCAGTCGTCACTCGGGCGATCAACCTGGTGGACGGCTGCGCCCTCGCCGTGCGCAACGGCTTCACGAAGAGCGGACTGCCCACCTCGCTGCACATCTGCTGCCGCGGCTACGACGAGGCGACCGCGCTGCGCATCGGCTGGGCCTACGAACAGGCCGCGGGCTGGAGCGAGCGACGGCCGGCGCTTTCATGACACCGGAGTCCGGTTAACCCCCGTCCGTTTATCAAGATGGGTGGCAAAGAAGCTGCGGGCGTAGAATCGCGGCAACTGTCGAGGTTCTCATGCATTTCACGATCGAGCACGAGCAGGAAGACGACGGGCGCTGGCTCGCCGAAGTACCTGAATTGCCAGGCGTCATGGCCTATGGCGCCACGGCCCAGGAAGCGATGGCGAAGGCGCAGGCACTGGCACTTCGCGTTCTCGCTGAACGCCTTGAACACGACGAGACAGGGCCTCAGCCCATTTCTATCGCGGTGGCATGAGTTCGTGGCCTTCGTCGAAGGCCAGTCGCGTACTCGCTGCTCTCTACAGGATCGGTTGGACGCTTAAGCGTCAGTCCGGTTCGCACAAGACGCTTTCCCGTCCCGGCTGGCCTGACGTCGTCTTTGCATTCCACGAACGCGAAGAGATCGGCCCTCGAATGCTCGCCCGAATCGCAAAGCGCACCGGCCTGGCGCCCGAGGATTTGTAAGCACAGCGCGATGGCGCTTCGAGCGGACAATCCCGAAGTCCTGCGCGCGCTGCAAGCCGACATCACCACGCTGACAGTTGGCGCGATTGTCAACGCTGCAAATTCGTCGTTGCTGGGCGGGGGCGGGGTGGATGGCGCAATACACCGGGCCGCAGGGCCGGAGTTGCTGGCGGAGTGCCGAAAGCTGGGCGGCTGCGAGACGGGTGACGCCAAGCTCACGAGGGGCTACCGGTTGCGCGCGGACTATGTGATCCACGCGGTCGGCCCGGTCTGGCATGGGGGCACGCGCGGGGAGCCGGCGCTGCTGGCGTCGTGCTACCGGCGATCGATCGAGATCGCGGCGGCGAACGGGATTGAGTCGCTGGCGTTTCCGGGCATCAGCACCGGCGTGTACGGCTACCCGGTCGAATCCGCTGCGAAGATTGCCGTAAGCACCGTTCGTACGACGCTGCAGGAATTCACGGAGGTGAGAGAGGTTACTTTCTGCTGTTTTTCGGCGGGAGACTTGCGAGTCTACCTGGACTTGCTCAAAGACGCTTAGCGACTTCTTCCAGCATGACCTCGGTCGCGCCGCCGCCGATCGGCTGCACGCGCGCGTCACGGTACATGCGCTCGATGGCGGACTCCTTGATGTAGCCGAAGCCGCCGTGGAACTGCAGGCAGTCGTAGACCACGTCATTGAGCAATTCCGCGCAGTAGGCCTTGGCCATCGATACTTCCTTCACGCAATCGCGCCCTTCGGCGTCGATGGACGCGGCGTGGCGAACCAGCTGGCGGCCCGCCTCGACGCGCGCCGAGAGCATCGACAGCCTCTGGCGGATAGCCTGCTTGTCCCACAGCGGCGCGCCGAAGGCCTTGCGCGTCTTGACGTACTCGAGCGTGATCTCGATCGCCTTCGCCGCCTCGCCCATCGCCATTGCCGCGATGGCGATGCGCTCGTTCTGGAAATTCTTCATGATGGCGTAGAAGCCGCGGTTCTCCTCGCCGAGCAGGTTTTCCGCCGGTACGCGGCAGTCGTCGAAGACCAGTTCGGCGGTGTCGGAGGAGCGCCAGCCCATTTTTTCCAGCCTGCGTCCCACCGAGAAGCCTTTCATCCCCTTTTCGACGATGAAAATCGAAATGCCCTTGGATCCGGCCGCCGAGTCGGTCTTGGCGGCGACGAAATAGATATCGGCGAGCGCGCCGTTGGTGATGAACATCTTCGAACCCTTGAGAACGTAGTCACCGCCCTCCGAAGGAGAAAGTCTGCGCGCGCGCGTACGGATTCCTTTCACGTCCGAGCCCGCGTCGGGCTCGGTGACGGCGACCGCGCTGATCAGCTCCCCCGAGATGATCTTCGGCAGGTACTTGCGGATCTGCGCCGGCGAACCCGCGTTCACCAGGTGCGGCGAGGCCATGTCGGTGTGCACCAGCACCGTGATCGCGAAGCCGCCGAAGGTGGAGCGGCCGAGTTCCTCGGCGAGCAGCGCCGTCGCGCGCGCATCCAGCCCGCCTCCGCCGAATTCTTCCGCGTAGCGCAGGCCCAGGAAGCCAAGCTTGCCCATCTCCCGCAGGACTTCGCGCGGCACGTGGCCCTGCGCCTCCCAGGGCTCGGCCTTCGGCGTGATTTCCTTTTCTACGTAGCGGCGGATGCTGTCCCGTAGCAACCGAAGGCTGTCGGCGATGTCGTCCATCGCCGGATTATCGCTTGGCGGACTACCGAATGCCGAGCGCGCGATCCAGAGAAAGCGAACCCGCGCCGCGGCCGGCGAGGTAAAGCAGCGCCACCGCCCAGGTGAGGTGGGTCGGCCAGGCGTCCGGATAGACGAAGACCTGGATCACGGCGGTCATGCCGAGCAGGCCGAGCGCCGACAGCCGCGTCGCCAGCCCCAGCACCAGCAGCGCCGGCAGCAGGTGCTCCGCGTAGGCCGCCATGTGCGCCGCGAACTCTGGCGGCAGCAGCGGCACCTTGTACTCCTCCTGGAACAGAGTCACTGCATTCTCGTTGACCGTCAGCAAGCCGTCCACCTTGGTGCGCCCCGACAGGAAGAACACGGCGCCGATGCCGATGCGCGCCGCAATCGCCAGCAGGCTGTGGCCGACCAGCGCCTCGATCTTCTCCGCCCACGAATTCCACAGTTTCTTCACCGCGCCTCTCCATCTGTAAACGCACCCGCGTCAAGCAGGCTTGCAAGCAGGCCGGACAGGTCTCCGGCGGGCACCGCTGCCGCGGCCTCGACCAGCGTCGCGCCCGCGGCGCAGGCATCCATGAACGCGCAGCCCGCGGCATCCAGCCCGATCCAGCGCACCGCATCGTCCGGGCGCGCGATCAATACCCCCTCGGGACGCCATTCGACATCCGGTTCGTCGGCAGCAACCATCTCTTCATTGCGGTTGCGCGACCAGATCGTGGTGGCCGGTAGCTCGTGCCACGCCCAGCGCGCGGCAGCATGCGGGCGCAGACGCAGCGCGCCGAGCCGTTCCGGATCAAGCGCGGCAAGAGATTTTGCGAGCATCGGCTCGTCGTCGCGTGCGACATGGCTTTCGGTCCAGAACCGGTCCAGCCGGGCTACCGCAGGCAGGTAAGTCAGTTCGCCGGCGGGTTCGAAGCGGGCGAGGAAATCCGCGAATCCTGCGCCGTACTCAAGGAGCATCGGCGTGCGCGGCAGATGGTCGCGCGCGTAGACCGCAGCGGCAGCGCGGAACCATTCTTCACCGACCAGCTTCGCGACCGCGGGATAGTTGGCCTGCAGCGCATCGATGCACCCCTTCATGACCGTGTTGCGGTAGACCGCAAATGCGGGCGGCGCGGGCCGGTCCGGATCGAGCAGCGTGCGAACAAAATCGTCCTGGAATTGCGCGAGCGTGGCGGCGTGCATCATGCGGCTTTCGCGAGCCGGCGGTGCAGCACGTCCAGCGCCCTCGCGCGCTCCACCATCAACTCGGCGAACCCGGGCAGTTTGTCGTCGCGCTCGATCAGCGTCGGACGCGGCCCGATGCGCGCGATCAGGCGTTCATAAAGCGCCCAGACTTCGGGCGCCACCGGCGCATCGTGCGAGTCCACTAGCAGCGCGTGTCCGAGCACGGGATCTGCGCTGTGGCCCGCCAGGTGCACCTCCATGACCAGCTCGCCCGGGAACGCATCCACATAGGCCTCGGCCGAGCCGCCGAGGTTGCGCGCGCTCACGAATACGTTGTTCACGTCCAGCAGCAGCCCGCAGCCGCTGCGGCGCGCGAGCTCGGCGAGAAAGCCGATCTCGTCCCAGGCGTGGCCTTCCAGCGCCAGGTAGTGGGACGGGTTTTCGATGGCGATGCGGCAGCCGAGCGCGTCCTGCACGCGGCTGACGTTCGCGACAATGCGCGCGAGCGCTTCGCTCGTGCGCGGGAACGGCAGCAGGTCGGGCAGATAGGCGCCCTGGAACGCGGACCAGGCCAGGTGCTCGGAAACGAGCGCGGGCTCGAAGCGCCGCACCAGCGCGGCAAAACGCGCGAGCTGCGCCGCATCCGGCTCGGCGTCCGACGCGAGCGACAGCGCCACGCCGTGCAGCGACAGCGGATGCCGTGCGCGGATCGACTCCAGCCAGCGCAGGCGCGGGCCGCCGGCGACCTTGTAGTTCTCGGGATGGACTTCGAACCACAATCCGTCCGCGGGCGCGGCCAGCGCCTCGGCGAAATGCGCAGGCTTCAGGCCCAGCCCGGCGGACGGCGCGGTCATCGCGCGGCAGCGCTCAGGCCTTGGGCGCCGAGAGGGAACCCATGCCCTTGGGGGTCTTCATGGTGGTGCAGGTTCCCTTGGCGACGTACTTCCAGGCGTTGGCCTGGTAGTCCGCCTTGCTGGTGCCCGCGCAGGTGGTGCCGGCGCCGGCGGCGCAGTCATTCTTGCCGGCCATCGAGATGCCGTAGCAGCGTTCCTTCTCCCCCTTGATGGAGGCGCCCTTGTCCTGGGCGGCGGCGGGTCCGGCGGCGAGCAAGCCGGCGGAAAACGCGGCCAATGCAGCGATGGTGAGAGTGCGATTCATGTTTCAGGCTCCTGTTCGACTAAGTGGATTGGTTGCGACCGTGCGGCGTCCCATGCCCGGCAACCGGGCCGGGGGCCGCGCGATCTATGCGTTAGTTCGCACAGGGGGATGCGGGCGTTACAGGAAACGGCAAATATTTTTTTGCGTTACCGTGTAACCGGCGGCGCCCCTGCCGCGAAAGAATCAGGAAGGACGCGTGCGGGAAGCCGAGGACCGGTTGAGCGGGCAGTTCGCGCGGGCGCTTGCGGGCGATGCCGCTGCCTATCGCGAATTTCTTGCGGGCCTCGGCGCGCATCTGCGCGGCTTCCTGCGCCGGCGCATGGAGCGCCTGCCCGACGACATCGAGGACCTTGTGCAGGAGACGCTACTGGCAGTCCACAACCAGCGCCACACCTACGATCCGGGCCATCCGCTGACCGCCTGGGTGCACGCCATCGCGCGCTACAAGCTGGTGGACTTCCTGCGCCGGCGCGGCGCGCGCCCGGCGCTCGACCAGCCCCTCGACGACGAGGAGGAATGGCTGCACGCCCCGGAGGCCGAAGCGATGGGGACGAAGCGCGACCTTGCCGTGCTGCTAGCGCGCCTGCCCGACCGGCAGCGCCTGCCGATCGTCCACATGAAGCTGGAGGGACTGACGGCTGTAGAAACCGCGCGCCGCAACGGCATGTCCGAATCCGCGGTGTAGGTCGGCGTGCACCGC
>Ga0315910_10001593_pt1 | contig 20713 bp, 13 predicted proteins | sample EdamamesoilMG_FD_204470 | JGI IMG/M metagenome (GOLD analysis project Ga0315910, IMG submission 204470) | Garden soil microbial communities collected in Santa Monica, California, United States - Edamame soil | ecosystem: Environmental > Terrestrial > Soil > Garden | place: USA: California...
GGCGTCGCGGCGCCTTGCCAGGAAGACGCATTCGGGCCGCCTTATGCAGCGTACTTCTGAGACAGGACACTAGCAGGCTTCGAGCCTCCCGCGCGGCGCTGCGTCGTCGGCGATGCGGCGTGCTGTCCACGAATCGGGATCGACATCTTCGGGCTTCCTCGCCCCGCGCGGAGGTAGTCATGGGTAACATCGCCGTGGATGGAGAGTTCGCACGCTCGCCACCGGCAGGACGGGCGCAGCGCCAGTGATTCGTGGAGCCCTTGGCTGGTCCGCGGCGTGCTGGCGTTGACGCTCGCGACCTTGATCGCCTTCGCCGCAAGGTACGCGACCGCGATGCCGCTGACGGACGAATGGGCTTTCGTGCGCTCCGTCATGGAGATGCAGGACGTCGACCGCTCCGTGCCCGGCTGGGGCGCGCGGCTGCTCGAGGAGGCGACGCTGCGCTTCAACGGTCACGTCGTGGTGCTGCCCTTCTTCGCGTATGCGCTGCTCGCACCGCTGGTCGACTTCGACCAGCGCCTGTTCATCGGCCTCACGATCGCGTGCTTCGCGCTGCAGGTGCTGCTCTACCGCCGCTGGATCGGCGCGTGGAGCCCGGCCTTGATCCCGATCGCGGTCATGATGCTGGGTCTAGGCCACTACATGGAGTTCCTGTGGGGCTTCGAGATCACGCTCACGCTGTCGATCGCGCTTCCGCTCGCGGGCCTGGCGCTGATCGACTCGAGCAGGCCTGAGGATTCCGCAGCCTTGCACTGGCGCCGGCTGTGCGCCGGACTGCTGCTGATCCTGCTCGGCGCCTTTTCCTCGCTCGGCGGCTTGTTCGCCTTCCCGGCGGCGCTGCTGCTGGTCGCGCTGATGCCGCTGCCGTGGCGCCAGCGCATCGCGCAACTGGCGGCGGTCGCGATCGCGACGCTCGCGGTCGCGAACTGGGTCCTGCCGGTGGTCCGCGGCGAACACGCGTTCGGCGCGCGGCAGTTGCTCCAGATGCTGACGGCGCTCGGCGGCCTGATCTGGGGAACGCCGCAAGGGCTGATGGAGTTCGGCCTCGACGCGCGCAGCCTGAGCGGCTTGCTGATCCTGCTCGCGCTGGGCGCGGTTCTGCTGCGCGCCATCGCGCAGCGCAAGCTCGCGCGGATCGCCTTCCCGCTCGCCTGCGTGCTCTTCGGCCTGCTTTCGCTGGCGTCGATCGCCGTGGCGCGCTCCTACGTGGGGAACTGGCACCTGCAGTACGGCCTGCCCGTGGTGTGCGGCGCCTACCTCTGCGCCTACGCCGCCTGGCGCGATGAGCCACGCGCCCGAGCCACGCGCCTGCCCTTCGCGGCGCTGAGCGTGATCCTGCTCGCCGCCAGCCTGGGGACGCTGCGCGCGTTCACGCGGCACGGCCCCGACTACCGCGCCTACGTCGAGGGCATCGAGAACTACGCGCTGGCCTCGCTGCGCGATCCCGCTTTGCAGCGGCCCTTCCCTCCGGCGCCCGAACTTGGCGCCGACCTCCTGCTGTACCTTTCGGCGAACGGACACGCGCTCTTCGACAAGCTGTCGGTGCACGGGGAGTGGCGCGACGCAAGCCAGGAGCGCGTGTTCATCGGCGAGAACGAGCTGCTGCCTCCGCGGCAGCTGGCGCCCGCAGGCCGTCACCGTCTGATCACGGTCTTGATCCCGGCGCCGACCGCGACGCGCAACGTGATGCTCGAGTTCGGCGGCCAGCGCCTGAGCTTGCGCCGCGTCCACCGCTCGCTGATCAAGGTGCCGGACACGCAGGGCTTTGCCTGTTTTGCGGGGATGCTGCTGAGCGGAGTGCCGGCGCGAGGGGCCGCGCCCTTACAAGTGCGCCTCGCCAACTGAGATACTGTCCCGCATGAGCGAATCGGGTCCTGCGCTTCCCGCTCCCCAACCCGGTCGCATCTCGCGCCCGGCCAAGGCCATCGAGCAGCGCGGACTGGCGCGCTGGATGCCCGGTCTGCAGAACCTGCGCGGCTACGAGCTCGCCGCGCTGCCGCACGACCTCAGCGCCGGGCTGGTGCTGACCACGATGCTGGTGCCGGTCGGGATCGCCTACGCCGTCGCCTCGGGAGTGCCGGGCATCTACGGCTTGTACGCGACGATCGCGCCGCTGCTCGCCTATGCCTTGTTCGGTCCCAGCCGCATCCTCGTGCTGGGGCCGGATTCTTCGCTCGCGCCGATCATCCTCGCCGTGGTGCTGCCCTTGTCCGCTGGCGATCCGCAGCGCGCGGTCGCGCTGGCCGGGGCGATGGCGATCGTCTCGGGACTCTTGTGCATCATCGCCGGTCTGACACGCCTGGGCTTCGTCACCGAGTTGCTCTCCAAGCCGATCCGCTACGGGTACATGAATGGCATCGCGCTGACGGTGCTGACCAGCCAGCTGCCCAAGCTCTTCGGCCTGTCCGCCGAGGGTCAGGGGCCGCTGGCCAAGCTCTGGTCCCTGGGGGAAGCGCTGCTCGCGGGGCAAGCCAACGCGACGGAGCTGATCATCGGCGCGGGAACGCTGGCGCTGATCCTGGTGCTCAAGCGCTACCAGCGTCTGCCCGGCGTCCTGATCGCCGTGGTGGCCGCGACGCTGGTCGTCGCGCTGCTCGACCTGGCGGCGAGCGCGGGAGTCTCGGTGCTCGGCCCGTTGCCTCAGGGACTGCCGAGCTTCACGATCCCCTGGATCCTGCGCGAGGACCTGGTGCCGGTGCTGATCGGCGGCGCCGCGGTGGCCATGGTCTCCTTCGCCGACACCAGCGTGCTCTCGCGCGCCTACGCGGCGCGCAGCGGCACGCGCGTCGATCCCAACCAGGAAAGCGTGGGGCTGGGCGCGGCCAACCTGGTCGCCGGCCTGTTCCAGGGTTTTCCGATCTGCTCGAGCTCCTCGCGCACGCCGGTGGCCGAGGCCGCGGGCGCCAGGACGCAGCTGACCGGTGTCGTCGGCGCGCTGGCGGTCGGCCTGTTGCTCCTGTTGGCGCCCAACCTGCTCCAGCACCTGCCCACGACAGCGTTGGCCGCGGTCGTGATCGCCTCGGCCATCGGCCTGATCGAGGTCGCGGACCTGCGCCGCATCTACCGCATCCAGCGCTGGGAGTTCTGGTTGTCGATCGCCTGTTTCGCCGGAGTCGCCGTGCTCGGCGCGATCCCGGGCATCGGGCTGGCGATCGCGATCGCCGTGATCGAGTTCCTGTGGGACGGCTGGCGCCCGCATTCCGCGGTGCTCGGGCGCGCGGACGGCGTCAAGGGCTATCACGACGTCACGCGTTATCCGAGCGCGCGCCGCATTCCCGGCCTGGTCCTGTTCCGCTGGGATGCGCCGCTGTTCTTCGCCAACGCCGAGCTGTTCCACGAGCGCGTGCTGGATGCGGTGGCGGGTTCGCCGACGCCCGTGCGCTGGCTGGTGGTCGCGGCGGAGCCGGTGACCAGCGTCGACGTCACCGCCGCCGACATGCTCGCGGAGCTCGACGACGTGCTGAACGCGGCCGGGATCCAGCTGTGCATCGCCGAGATGAAGGACCCGGTGAAGGACAAGCTGAAGCGCTTCGGATTGTTCGCGCGCTTTGGCGAGGACAGCTTCTTCCCGACGCTCGGCGCGGCGGTCAGCGCCTACCTCGCGACGCACCGCGTGGAGTGGCTCGACTGGGAGGCGCGCTGAGGCGCGCCGGGCCACGGTGTTGTGCGCCGGGCTCGAGGGCCTGAATGCGCCGCCGAGCGCCGCGGCGCGCGATCACTGCTTGGTGACCGCGGCCATCAGCGCGTCGATCGATTCGCCCAGTTGCAGGCCCGCCGAATCGACCCGCTCGCTCACGCCGTCGTAGGCGCTGCCGACCTCGTCGTTGGAGAACTCCAGCTCGCCCGCGGCGTTCATCGCGATCTCATCGGCGTGCTGCTCGACGAATTCGATCAGGAGCAGGTAGCCGTCCGCGAGCGCCAGGTGCGATCGAAAAACGCGCAAGCTCAAGGGCCAGGTCTTGCGGAATCCGGTCATGACCTGCGCGAGATGCTCGTCGCTCAGCCCGGCCTGCGCGAATTCGCGCTCGGCGGCCGCGGGAAGTTCCCCGTAGGTCTCGCACGCCTCGCGTGCGGCGGCCTGGTACTCCCGCGCGGTGTCGCGCTGCTGCGCGAAGTTGCCGACGTCGAGCATCGCACGCACGTCGAGGAAGCTGTCCGCGCCGACCGCGTCGATGGCATCGACCAGGCGCTGGTCGCTGGCTTGCGTGAGGTTCGCGATCGACTCCAGGGCGCGGCCGAGCGCCGCGGTCTCCGCGTGCTTCGAGGACTGCAGGCGCCGCGCGGCATTCTCGGTGCGCGACTGGTGCCTGCGCGCCGCCTCGCTCGCGCTGCTGTCGTCCTGGGAGTCGCTGAGCAGCCCGCTGCGGATTTGCTCGAGCTCCGCGTTCACTTCCCGCGCGGCCTGCTGGTTCTCGTACCCGCGGATCACGCCGAAGCCGAAGGAGCTGATGCTGATCACCGCCAGGACCGTGGCGAAGATGCGCACGGCTTTGCCGCCGTCCTTGTAGGCGAACCAGCAGCCTGCGGCCAACAGGCCGACGGGCACGCTCAGCGCGCCCAGCTTCTCCGCCAGTTCGGGCGCGTCGGAGATCACGCGCGTGGCGCCCGAGGCGCTCAGCAGGAACAGCAGCAGGCAGATGGTGGCGCGCGAACGCCGGATCCCGCGGGTTTCTTTCATCGGGGGCTCGCTCGGTGGGGGGAGGGGATTCCCACGCAGCTTCGGCCTGCTGCGCGCGGGAACTGGAGCGGGCGAAAGGGGATCCGGTAGAAACCGCGCCCAAGCCTCCCAAGCGCGGCCCTCTGCGGTAAGTTCAGCCGCTGCCCGGCGAGCGCGGCCCAAGGCGCGCCTGCCCTCGAAGCTCGTTCCGCAACCGCCCCTGGAGCCATCGCACCATGAAACTGCTGCCCACCCTCGTGCTTCCCGCGCTCGTTGCCTGCTCCCTGGTCGCGACGGATGCCCGAGCCCAGATCCCCGGAGCGCACTTTTCCCAGCTCCCGCCGACCAATGAACACGGAGCCTTCGTGCGCCTGCCGAGCGGCGCGCCGATCAACTACACCCAAGCCGAGCTGGCCGCGCAGCTCGCTGCGAACTCAGGCGCCGAGTTCCATCCGCCCGCCGCGGGCCCCGAGGGAGGCCCGATCGGCAATCCCGTGGCCATCGCCTCCTTCGCTTCCTTTGGACAGCTCGTGGGCGTGGCCGGCATCTGCACGGCGCAGGTCAACGGGCTCACGGAGGTCTACGTCGGCGGCTCCACCGCGTACTGGTACTCGGTCGTGCACAATCCCGCGACCGCCGCCTACGACATGAACTGGGTGAGCCCGCCCTATCCCTCGAACATCCTGCGCATCCAGGTCGGCGACTGCCGCAGCGAGCCGGGGGACGAGATCGTGGTGCTGCTCGCCTCGGGCACGGTTGAGGTCCGCAGTGCGAGCACCAAGCAGTCCCTGCACAACTTTTCGAGCGGGGTCTCCTCTCCCGCCGCGCTGCGCCTGTTCGACCACGATGGCGACGGCGACCTGGAGATCTTCGTCGCGAACAGCAACAGCGTCAGCGCCTTCAGCGGCACGGGCGCGCCCGTCTGGAGCAAGACCGGCATGGGCGGCACGGACCTCGCGGTTGCGCAGATGGATGGCGATCCCTCGCTGGAGCTGGCGACGACCGACGGCAAGGTGGTCGACATGGCCAGCGGCACGATCCAGTGCAGCTGGGCCGCGGGCTTCGGCTACCTGCTGCGCAGCGCGGACTTCGACGGCGACGGCATGCAGGAGCTGATCTTCGCCGAGCACTGGAATTTCTGCTGGGCCTTCGACGTCGACACCTGCCTGCCCAAGTGGTCGATGCCCGTGTTCAACGTGGGGGCGATCGAGGTTGCCGACGTCGACGGCGACGGCACCGAGGAGCTGATCGTCGGCGATGCGCAATGGGGCGACATCCACGCGCACGTGCTGAGCACGCAGGCGCAGCTGTGGTCGATCGCCAACCCCGAGCACGGCACCACCTGGATCGCGGTCGAGGACGTCGACGCCGACGGCCAGAACGAGGTGCTCTGGGGAGCGGGCGCGAGCTCCTCGGGCTCGGATCGCCTGTACGTCGGCAACTACGTCGCGCAGTCGATCGAGTGGGAAAACGTGCAGCTCGATGGCCCGTTCATCGGCCCGGTCGTGGGCGACGTCGACGGCGACGGCGACCTGGAGGTCGTCAGCGCCTCCAACTCCAGCGACGCCGGTTACGGCGCGGGCTGCATCGTCGTGCTCGACGCAGAGAGCCTGGCGGTCGAGGCCATTTCGCAGGAGACCATGCACGGCCTGGGATGGGAGGGCCTGCACGACCTGCGCCTGCGCAACATCGACGCCGACCCGCAGCTCGAGATCGTGCTCGCCGGAGGCACGACGTACGACGGCCTGATCGAGATCTACGATTACAGCGCGTCCGGCACGTTCAGCCTGGCCTGGGACAACAACACGCTGCCCTTCGGAGCGGTCTTCCACTGCGCCGACGTGGCCGATCTCGACGACGACGGGACGCTAGAGGTCTTCGGCGGCGTCGGCCGCTCGCACACGGGCGCGCTCGGCAACTTCGTCTACGTCTACGATCTCGCGACCGGCGCCGAGGAATGGCACTCGCTGCAGATGGGCGCCTATTGGGGCCGGATCGACGACGTCGCCGCGGCCAACACCGACGGCACGGGGGCTCGGGAACTGCTCGGCATGGTCGAAGGCGGCGAGATCTACGTCTACGACGGCAGCACCAAGGCGCTCGAAGCGATCATCCCGGGCGCGTTCCGCGCGATCGACGTGCCGCCGTTCGGCGGTTCGGGGCCGCCGCAGATCTGGGCGGGCACCAACGGCGGGTCGCTCGCGAGCTATGCCTTCAACGGCGCGAGCTACGTCGGTCGCGGCAGCTACCCGCTGCTCGGCGGCCCGATCGAGGGCTTCAGCTTCGGCCGCATGGGCTCGGTCTACGTCGCCGGCGGCGGCACGGTCAAGCTCGTCTACCCGCCGGCGAGCGGTCACAACGTGTGGACGCTGAGCGGGCTGGGCAACGCCGCGGGCCTGCACATCGGCCGCGTCAAGTCCGTGCCCAGCATCGTGCTCTCGAACTCCTTCGCGATCACGGCGTACACGGAGTTCTGAGCCGCACGCGCGGGATCGCCGCGGGGCGAGGCGGGCGAGGGTGAGCCTGCCCGCAGCATCGGCGGTCGCAAGCACGAGCGCGGAGTCCGCACAGCGGCCGCGGTGGGGCCGGGGCTCACGCCCCTGAACGGGGTTTTCTGAGCGCAGCTGCTCTTGCTCGCGCTACGCCGCGGTCTGGCGTTTCCATTTCCATTCCTCCACCGCGCAGAACACGCACGGCACGATGAACAGGGTGATCAGGCTGATCGCCATGCCGCCCACGGAGGGGATCGCCATCGGCTGCATCACGTCGGACCCGCGTCCCGTGGCCCAGAAAATGGGCATGAGGCCGAAGACGGTGGTGGCGATCGTCATCAGGCAGGGGCGGATGCGTTTCAGGCCCGCGTCGATCGTTGCCGCGCGTATCTCGGCCACCGACTCGAAGCGCCGATCCTTGAACGTCCCTTCCAGGTAGGTGGCGATGACCACGCCGTCGTCATCGACGACTCCGAAGAGCACCAGGAACCCGACCCACACCGCGACCGAGAGATTCACGCCCCACAGCGCGAGCATGACGAACCCGCCTGAGGCCGAGACCAGCACGCCGAAAAAAATCACCGGCGCAATCCACCAACGCCTGAAGCCCAGGTAGAGCATCACGAACATGATCGCCAGCGTGATCGGGACGAGGATTCGCATGCGCGCCGTGGCCCGCACCTGGTTCTCGAACTGGCCCGACCACTCCCAGTAGTAGCCCGCGGGGAGCTTCAAGCGCCCGTCCGCCACCGCCTGCTGAAGCACGGCCTCGGCGTCGTTGACGACCGACACCTCGTCGCGGTCGCGCGTGTTCATGGTCACGTAGCCGACCAGCAGGCCGCGCTCTCCCTTGATCTCTTGCGGTCCCAGGACCGTGGTGATCGTGGCGAGCTGCGCCAGCGGAACCTGCGCACCCGTGGAAGTCGGCACGCTGATGCGCTCGATGGCTTCGGTGTCCTCGCGGAAATCGCGGGCAAGTCGGATGCGGATCGGGTAGCGCTCGCGTCCCTCGACCGACTCCATGAGGTTCATGCCGCCGAGCGCCATTTCGATGACATCCTGCACGTCGCGGATGTTGACGCCGTAACGGCCGATGCGGTCGCGGTCGATGTCGATCTGGACGTAGGGCTTGCCGACGATGCGGTCGGCGACGATGTCGGTCGCGCCCGGCACTTCGCGCAGGAACTGCTCGATCTGGAGGCCGATTCGTTCGATCTCACGCAGGTCGGACCCGTAGATCTTGACCCCCATCATCGCGCGGAAACCCGTTTGCAGCATGACCAGCCGCGTCTGGATCGGCTGAAGGAACGTGGGCAGCACGCCGGGGATGGCGGTCTTCTCCTGGAGTTCGGTGAGGATCTCGTCCTTGCTGATGCGGCGTTCCTCCGACCAGATCCAGGACAGCGGAGCGCGCAGGAACCCGGGCCAGTCGGAGAAGAAGCGCTCGACTTTGCTCGTGCGCCACTCGCGCTCGGGTTTGAGGATGATGATGCTCTCCATCATCCCGATGGGCGCCGGGTCGAGCGCCGATTCCGCGCGGCCGATCTTGCCCACGACCGACTCGACTTCGGGCACGCTGGCAATCGCCAGATCCTGCGTGCTGTTGACCTGGATCGCCTGCGAGAGCGAGCCCTGCGGGAGCAGCGAAGGCATGTACAGGAAGGAGCCCTCGTCGAGCGGAGGCATGAACTCGCGGCCGAGGCCGGGAAGGATGCGGCCCTCGCGCACGACCGTTGTCCCGGAGGCTATTTCTGCGTCTCGCTCGTTCGGGTCGGGCCGACGCCAGGCGATCCGGAAGTGTTCGTTGCCGTTTCGCTCCCGCGTGCGCTCCCAGCGCAGCTGGTCGAACTCGAGCAGCGGCCGCTTGACGACCTCGTCCGGCGCTGCATGCATGATCCGCTTCAGCTCAGGCGATGCCGGTGCGCGCGCGAGCAGGTTGACCGCCGCTTCGAGCGGGTACAGGGTCGTTCCCACGCCGAGCCACACGCTCATGCCGAGGAACAGGATCGCGACCGGCAAGGCAAGGAAGGTTTTCTTGTGCGCGAGGATCCAACTCAATGTCGGGACGTAGCCCTTGGCGATCAGGCGGGAGACCGGATTCTCCTCCAGCGGCAGGAAGCGCTCGCGCGTCATGCGCACGACGCACAGGCCCACGCCGAGACCGACCGCCGCCGAAATGAGCCAGCCCTCGCCGTGCCCCTTGGCGAGCCCCCACACGAATGCGGCATGCGTCGCCAGCATGGCGAGCACGCCGACGCCGATCGCCAGGAGCAGCGTGACCTGCGTACGCCATTTCACCGGCCGGAACAGCAGGTAGCACAGGAACGGAACGACCGTGATCGCCAGGACCACCGAGGATCCGATGGCGAAGGTCTTGGTGAACGCGAGCGGTTTGAACAGCTTCCCCTCTTGATCCGTGAGGAAGAACACGGGGATGAAGGAGACGATCGTGTTCGAGACGGCCGTGATGATCGCGCCGCCGACCTCCGTCGCGCCCTCGTAGACGATTCCGAAGTGCCCTTTCTCGCGCTTCTCCTGCTCGGTCGCCGAGGCGATGCGGCGGTAGATGTTCTCCGACATGATGATGCCCATGTCGGCTACGTCGCCAATCGCGATGGCCAGGCCCGCCAGCGACATGATGTTGCTGTCGACGCCGAACTGGTACATCAGGATGAACGTGAGCGCCACGGCCAGCGGGAGCGTGGCCAGCACGGTCGCGGTCGTTCGCAGGTGCAGCAGGAAGACGAGGATCACGAGGCTGGCGAGCAGCGCCTCCTCGGCCAGGGCTTCCTTCAACGTGCTGATCGTCTCGTTGACGATGGTCGTTCGGTCGTAGAAGGGAACGATCCGGACCCGCGACACGCGTCCGTCGGCCAGCGTCTTGCTGGGCATGCCGGGCTCGAGCTGGCTGATCTTGCGTTGGACACGCTCCATCACCGCACGCGGGTTCTCGCCGTAGCGCATGAGCACGACACCGCCGACGGCCTCGACGCCGGACTTGTCGAGAGCCCCGCGCCGGAAATCCGGGCCCAATTGCACCGTGGCGACGTTGCGCAGCGTGAGCGGCGTGCCGCCCTGCTCGCGAATCACGACACGCTCCAAGTCCTCCACGGTCTTGATGAACCCGACGCCGCGGATGAAGGACTCGATCCCGTTGTGCTCGACGACCTTGGCTCCGACGTCGATGTTGCTGCGGCTCACGGCCGCGTACACATCCATCAGCGTGACGCCGTGCGCGCGCAGCCGGTCGGGGTGGAGGTCGATCTGATACTGCTTGACGAAGCCACCGATGCTCGCGACCTCGCTCACGCCCTCGACGGAGTTGAGCTGGTAGCGCACGTACCAGTCTTGGATCGAGCGCAGCTCGGCGAGGTCGAAGCCCTCGCCTTCGACCGTGTACCAGTAGACCTGACCCAGCGCGGTCGCATCCGGCCCGAGCACGGGCGTGACGCCCATCGGCAGCCGCTGCTGGGCGACGTTCATGCGCTCCAGCACGCGCGAGCGGGCCCAGTAGTAATCGATGTCGTCCTTGAAAATGACGAAGACCATCGAGAACCCAAAGCCCGACATCGAGCGCAGGGCCTTCACGCCCGGCGTTCCGGTCAGGCTGGTCGTCAGCGGGAAGGTGACCTGATCGTCCACGTCCTGCGGACTGCGACCCGGCCAGTCGGCGTAGACGATGACCTGCTTCTCACCGATGTCGGGGATCGCATCCACCGGCGTGCGAACGATGGCGAAGTAGCCGCCTGCGCAGAGGCCGGCCACGATGAGCAGCATCAAGAACGTGTTCCTGAGGCACCAGCGGATGACGGCGTTGACCATGGCGCTTCCTGGTCCTCAGTGCTTGTGTTGGCCGGCCTCGGCGGGAGGAGCGATGGGGGCCTGCGGGGGCGCATTCAGGTCGTTCGAAGCTCCCTCGCCATGCTGATCGCCCGTCGGGCCGCCCATCAGGCCGCCGGGATAGAACAAGCTCGGGTGTCCGGTGATCTGGAACTGGCTGTCGATCAAGAACCCGCCGCGTGTCACCACGCGCTCGCCCTCTTCGAGTCCATCGAGCACCGGGAAATACGCGCCCGTTCGCGGGCCGAGGACGATTTCTCGCGGCTCGAACAAGCCGCGAGACTTCTCGACGTACACGATCCGGCGAGTGCCGCTGTCGAGCACGGCGCTCGTCGGCACGGAAAGCAGTCCACGTTCCGCGGCAGCAGACGCAGGTTCCAGGAGCTTGAGCTTCATGTTGCAGACCGGGCAGCTCGCTGGCTCGGGATAGGTCTTCGTGCCCTCGCACTTCATCGGGCACGCATACCTTTCCGCACCGGGAGTCGGCTCGGCCTGCTCGTCAGGATCAGCCGCCTTCGGTTCCAGCCCGGGGATCTGTTCCAGGCGCATCTCGCAGATCGGGCACTGGCCAGGCTCTTCGATCAGCACCTGCGGGTGCATCGGACAGGAGGATTTGCCCTCGACGCCCGTGGGCGCGGCTCGACCATCGCTTGCCAGCGCCGAGCGGACGAGCGCGCTCACGAACATGCCCGGCTTGAGCGCGTGGTCTTCGTTCTCCACGTGAACCGGCACGCGAACCGTGCGCGTGTCCTCGTTCACGATCGGCTGCACGAAGGTGACCAAGCCTTCGAAGGCGCGCCCCGGCAGGGCTTCGGCGACGAGCTGCACGCGCTGTCCGTACCGGACCCAAGCCAGGTCGTACTCGTAGATGTCGAGGTACACCCAGACGGTGTCCAGATTGGCGACGCGGTAGAGTGCGTCGCCGGCCTTGAACGCGCTGTTCTCGAAGATCGATTTCTCGATGACCGTGCCCTGGATGGGCGAGTAGAGCGTGACGCGGTCAGCGACCTGCTTGTTCTCGACCAGCGCGGCGACCTGCGCATCGGTGAGACCCCAGCGACGCAGCTTGAGCTTGGCCGTATCGACCAGCGGGCCGATCCCTCCGCCCGTGCCTCCCTGGAGCGCGATCAACAGCTCCTGTTGGGCAACGATCAGATCCGGGCTGTAGACCTCGGCCAGGTGATCGCCCGCCTTGATTTCGACGCCGGTGAAGTTGACGAACAGACGCTCGGCGTAGCCATCGACTCGCGCGGTGACCGTCGCGAGCGAAGACTCGTTGTACTGGATCTTGCCCACCGCGCGCAGCTCGCGCGAAAGCTCGCGGCGAGTCACGGCGGCAGTTTCCACGGAGGCCATCGCGAGCGCGTGCTCGGAGAGCTGAAGCATCGGCTCTCCGCCCGAACCCGTCTGCGCGGCGCTCGCCGGGATGAGCGGCATCTCGCAGATCGGACAAGTCCCTGGGCGATCCAGCCGCACCTGCGGATGCATCGAGCAGGTGTACACCTGCTGCGCCATGGGGGGAGCGGCCGCGGCCTCGGAGCTCGCCGCGCCGGGCCGCTGCATGGCGCGTCCCAACAAGAATCCGCCGGCAGCGGCGGCCGCGACGAGCAGAGCGATGAGGATGCGATTCCTGTTCATGGGCGTGTCTCCTGCGGATCTGATGTCGGCGAGGTCTCCTCCGACGTGCGGCTCGGGCCTGCTTCGAGCGTCGGCGCACCGGCGGGAAGGATGCCGGCGATGGCCAGCGACAAGGATGCGAGCGCCAATTCGCGCTGCGTGCGCGCCTCGATGCCCGTCAGCTCGAAGTCCAGGAGCGTGCGCTGCGCGTCGATGAGGTCGAGGAAGCTCGCGCGGCCGTTGACGTAGCCCGCGCGGGCCGCGTCGAGCGATTGCTTGGCTTTGGGCACGAGCTTGTCGCGCAACAATGCGTCGTTGCGGACGGACTCGCGGTACACGAAGAGCATCGAGGCCAGCTCGGCCGCGATCTGCACTTGCTCGGAGCTCAGCCGCGCCTGCGCCGCGCGCTTGCTCGCTTGCGCGCCCGCGATCTCCGCGGCGATCTTGTCGCGCCAGATCGGCAGAGTCATCCCGGCCGACGGTCGAAAGAGGGTCGGATCGGCTTTCACATCCACTTCGAGGCCGAGCGAGAAGTCGGGAACCCCCGACTTGCGCGCGAGCCCCAGCGAAGCCTCGGCCCTGTGCACGTCTTCTTCCATTGCCCGCAGGTTGGGGTTGTGGACCAGCGCGGTCGCAAGCAACTCGTCGGGCTGCAGGTCACCGAGGGAAGGCTCGAACGTCGCCGGGACCGGTGGTGTCGCGTCCGCGGGGCCAAGCCCGAGAGCCGACTTCAGTTCGGCAAGCAACGCGCTCTTGGAGTCCTCGAGGTTGGTGATCTGCGTCTCGACCTGATCGCGCTCGATCTGTGCGCGCAGCACATCCTGGAGCGTCACCCGACCCGCGGAGTTCTGCTGCTGCGCGAGCAGTTCGATTTCGACCAGCCGGCGGAGCGTCTCGCGCTCGACGCGAATCGTCTCTTCGACGAAGTGCAACCGGTAGTACGCCGTCTTGATGGCCAGGGCGCTGCGCAGGATCTCGCGCTCGAACCCGAAATAGGCGACGCGACTCTCGGCGGCCATGAGATCACCCGCCGCGCGCAACTTGCCGGGACCAGGCAGATCGACCATGAGGCCGGGCATCAGCGTCATGACCGTGTCGGTGATGTCGCTCTCGAACGTGAGCCTTGGGTCGGGCAACGAACGAGCGGGCGTGATGCTCTCGACGGCCGCCACCCAGTCGTAGTACGCCGCCTCCACGCGCGGGCTGTTGAGCAGGGCAAACAGCAGGAAGTCGGAGAGTGGCGAAGCCGTGCTGAGCGTTGGCAACTCGGGCTTCGCGTCCCCGGGGCGATACCGTTGCCCGACATCCTGCACGTCGGAACGAGCGGCGCGTTCCGAAGCCAGGGCTGGGCCGGAGCACGCGGTGGTCGGGGCCAGCGCCGCGCAGCAGAGCAGCGCGCAGCAAGTCGACAGACGCCACGGATGCCTTCGAGTTCGTAGGAGCACGTCAACCTCGTCGTGGTTCGAATCCTGTTCCAGGCGCCGCGAGCGCGCGTCGCGCACGGCATGCATGCTTCCGAGCCGAGCTCGGATCGCTGGCCACCGGGCGCACACTCAGCAGTGTTGCGGGCGAGGATCGCCGATGGCAGAGGTGCCGTGACCGCAAACCCCGAGCACGGGCACGACTAGGAATGCCGGCGCTCTCTCGCTCCCGTCTCGCGCCAGGAGGCGACGCCGGCTGGCCGCTGCGGCTAGCAGCGAGCGACGCAGATCAGGTCGAGCAGCCCCCGAGGTCGGCGCGCGGAGATCGCGGCGGTCCGATCAGGGAACGGGTGCATCTCGCCGCAGCGCGCATCGGAAGCAATGCCAGGTGGTGAATCCCATCCCTGGACAGGAGTCGAAGCCGACACGAGAGCTCCTGCTTCGATCCATCGCTCGAAGCCGCTGTGACCGTCGCGTTCTGCTCCCCGTATCGAAGACTCGAGAGGTAGCGCGGAGACCGGCACGGGCGCCTGGAGCTCGCAGCCGCATCCGCCGCGAGCGGCGAGGATCGGTGCACCCGATGTCTCCGGGTTGGATGCTCCGGTGGAGCAGCAACTCGGCACCAGGACGCTCTCGGGCGCGGAGCAACAGCAGCGCCCTCCATCCGAAGCGGAGCTTCCCGCTGAGCAGGGCGACGAAGCGCGCACGAGAGGCTGGAGCGCGAAAAGCGCCGCCAGAAAACAGACGAGGAGGCGCTTGGCAAAGCCGCGTCGCGGACCCTCGGTGATCTTCCTCGTGCTCATGGCCTGCTGACGAACGGACCGCGATGGACGCGGTCTTCGCCATCTGTCGGGCCATTGTCGCTTCCCGGTGCCGCGCTGCAACTGCCTTCCTCGCCGGGTCACCCCAGGGCCTTGTGCGTAGCTCCACGCGCCCGCGGCGACGCTGCTGCGTGTCTCGCGCCGCTCCATGGCCTGGCTCCTTGCTCGTACCGACTGGCCGCCATGTACCTGGGTTGTCACAGGATTCGCCCTGGTTGGCAGAGCCGAGTCGGGCGAGGCGGCATGGCCAAGGCAGGCAGGCGCCTCCCCGGAGGCTAGCGTAGGAGCTCACCCTGGATCGCGCTCAAGAAGCGCGACGGTAGCTGTGGCGCAGCCGCAGAGGTGCTCGACGGCGAGGAAGTCCTCCTCGCTGCAACGCGCGTCCCCCCTGGTCGCGCGCCGCAGTTGTTGCGCGCCCCGTACCCATCCACCCGCGTAGCGGCTCCTTGCGGACGCTGCTAGGCTCGCCTTCCTGGAGCGCTTCGATCTGGACAACGGGAGCACAGCGTCCGGCATTCACCCGACGAGCCCCCGCGTCCTGCACCGTGCCCGATTCCTGGGGTTGCACGCCCTCCACAACGAGCTCGAGTCGCCACGACCCCTAGATCCGACGAGGTTCGATCATGAGTTTCAGGAAGGCTCTCTCCGCGACGACGATGTTGGCCCTGCTGCCGTTCGCCGCTCCCGTGCACGGTCAGGGGTGGCCAGAGATCTTCGATCCGCTCGTGCTGCGCACACTGAACCTGCAGATGTCGAACGCAGACTGGCAGACGATCCAGAACGACGAGACCTTCGACATCGAAGTGCCGACGTTGCTCTGGCTCGATGGCGAGCAGCCGATTCTCGTCTCGATTCGGCGGAAATCAGCGGATCCCCTGACCGCCGCGCCTGGCTACTCGAAGGTCAGCTACAAGATCGACATCAACGAGCTGGTGTCCGGGCAGAACTGGCACGGCCTGCGCGCCGTCAGCCTCGACAATGGCGATGATCAGGACGTGGTGTCCGAAGGACTCGCCTGGTACCTGCACCGGCAAGCGTCGGGACCGGAAGGGTACGGCTACAACGCCGGACTCGCGTCGTGGGTGAGGCTCGTGATCAACGGGGTCGACACCGGCGTCTACGTCAACGCCGAGCAGCGCGACAAGCGTTTCCTGGAGAACCGTGGACTGTGGGTCGAGGGCGAGACATGGCTGTACGAGGTCGAAGACCTGAACGGATTCGAGCTCGACGAGGGAGAGGGGAACAGCCCGACTTTCACGACGCTTTGCTACTCGCCCTTCGCGTCGCCGAGCTCTTGCGCGACGCCGGACCCGGCGACTCTCGCGGCGGTCGTCCCCGGCCTCGTCGACATGCAAGGGCTGCTCGCGCTGGCCGCTGTCGATTCGTTCAGCGCCAACCCCGATGCGATTTTCTCGCACGGCAAGAACTTCTACTTCGCTGATTTCCTGTCGGGGATGCCGCGCCTGCATTTTCCGTGGGACCTCGATTCCGCGATGGGCGGCGGCGGAGTTCATGCGAACGTCTACGCGATCGGCAGTCCGTACTCCCAGATCCTGCTGGCCGTGCCTGAGTTCCGCGCGCAGTATTCGCAGATCCTCAACGAGCTCGTGTGCGGGCCGTTCCAGGAGACCCACCTGCACGCGTTCCTCGACGCGCTGGAGCCCGTGTTGTCCGCCGCGTTGGCTGCCGACCCGAACAACCAGCTCGGCGGTTCCGTGGCCGAGCACTTCGCGGAGCGCAGGGTCTGGTTCTCGCAGAGGATCGCCTCCATCCGTTCGCAGATCGAAGGCTTCGTGGCTTGCGTGCCTGCCTGCGCTCCGACGACGACCGTGTATTGCACCGCGAAGCTCAACTCGCTCGGCTGCTCGCCTTCGATCTCGCTGGCGGGAAACCCGAGCGCCGGCGCAGGCAGTGGCTGCGTGGTTTCGACGTCGAACATGGTTGCTCAGAAAGTGGGCCTCTACATCCACAGCACCGCCGGCGCCGCGGCAACCCCGTTCCACGGCGGACTCCTGTGCATCGAGAGTCCGCTCAAGCGGCATCTCGGGCGCAACTCGGGCGGCACCTCGGGCCAATGCAATGGCGTGCTGAGCGAGGACCTCAACGCCTACATCGCCTCCGGCGCCGATCCTGCTCTGGTCGCAGGCGCGACGATCCACATCCAGGCCTGGGCGCGCGACCCGGGCGATCCCTTTGGCGACAGCCTGAGCAATGCGCTGAGCACGACGCTCTGCCCATGAGGGCCCTTTCCGTGAGCGCGTGCTCGAGGCGCACCGAGGGCCGGCGGGCGTCCCGTCCTGTTTTCGATGCGCGACCGACGGGTTATGTGCGGACAATCACTCCGCCATCAACTCGAACCGTGAAACGGAGAAACCCGCGGGCGTGAGCGCCGCTCTCACGTTCGCCTCGAGCGCGTCGCACGGTTCCTTGAGCCACAGCGTCGCCCGACCGTCGTCGCGGTAGACGTGGACCGCAACCACCTTGGCCACGCCCGCGAGCGCGTCCGCGACCGTGCGCGTCTCGACGGCGCCGTTCATCCCGGAAACCGCGACCACGTACGTCGCGTCCAGCTTCGGCCAGGTCTTCGTTTCGAAGCCTTCGGCGGCGACTCCTCGTTTCTTCAGGCTCGCGGAGACCGCTTCCTTCGCAGCGGCGGGATCGCCGCTCACGATGACGGTCGCCCGACCGAGGCTGTCGACCGCGACTTTGTCCGCGCCTTCCAGGTCCTCGCGCAGGCCATCCTCGAGCCTCGCGCGCTCATCGGGCCCTAGTTCGTTCAGGCGGAAGAGGAACGCCGTCTGCTTGCGCGGCTCGCCGCGTTTGAAGCTGACCACCTTGTAGCCGGCATCCGTGATCACCTTGCTGGCTGCCTGTTCGGTGAGGACCGCGTCGTTCTTCATGCTGACGGTCGCCACCTTGCAGTCGTACTCCACGCTCGCGACGCCGTCGATCTTTCCGAAGGCCGCACGGACCTTCGCATTGGCACTTCACCCTCCGCCGGCGACACCGACGAGATAGACGCCGCCGCTGCTTCCGGACTGCCTTGCAACCGTGTTGCAAGTCGTCGCGACGGCGGTCAGCGCCAGGACGGTGGCGCCAAGGGTGATCGAGAGCTTCATAGGCTTCCTGGTGGGTCTCGCGTAGACGGATGCTGAACCTCGGGCGACGTCCCCGAGCGAAGCGGTTTCGGCCGCTGGTCGTGGGGGACCGGGAGGTGGTGCAAGTCAATGTCCGACGCAGCCGCGGCTCTTGCACGAATCTCGGCAGGGTTTCGATCCGGGGCCCAGGTCGAGTTCGGATGGCTCGGGCAAGCGCCGCGATTCACCGCTTGGCTGTTCCATTTTCCCCGATCGTTAAGGCAACTGGCCGGGGCAGAAGTCCCGGCGCGCGGAAGCGGAGGTTGGGTTCGGCGGCCGCGACCAGGAGTTCTGAGCGCAACCCTTACACGGAGTCACCCACGTCACCCGCGAGTGGAACGCGGTCAGGCGGCCATGCACCTGACGCGCCCCAGCGTTCGCTGGCAGCGCTGATCGTGCGCGTGGAGGCATTGGCTGCTCCACACCGGCTGCGAACCAGGTTGTCGAAGTGAGCACTCTCTCGCGCAGCGTTGCTTGGAGCCCGGGAGCCTTGGGGCCCACGCCCAACTCCCGCGGGTTGCGGAGGGGCCGAGTCCGCGGTCCCTGGTCCGTGCGCGAGCGACATGTGCTGTGCCGGCGCGAACACGCAGTCGTCAGTCCAGGCCGCGCGTCAGTTCGCACACGTCCAGCGGGATCGAGGTTGCGGGATGCATGGGGCGTCGATCACGCACCAGATCCATGGAAGCGCCACGCATCACGGGTGTCGTGGACGCGCGCCTGCCGCCGTCGAGCGCGGCTTGCGCGACGAGCCCCTGGGGAGTGTCTGCGGCGAAGTACCGAATGCTGCCCATGGATCGCGTCCAGGCAAGCGCTTGGGTCCTCTGGAACCCTCGAGCTGGAACTGTGCCCCGCTCTCGAGCGCTGCGAGCGCCTTCCAGCTGAGCGGAAGTGAGATCGGTGTCTTGGCGCGCGCGCAGCGAGTGGGGCGCGACGGCCGTGGCGCCGCGCGCATTGCGCAGGTACTCGATGAAGATGCGCCCCGCGCGCGCCGCCTTGGCGGCGATCTGCCTGCCGGATTCGAACTCTTCTGCGCGCACGTCCGCTGCCCGAGCCGTCGGGCGCTTGACGATGTCCGTGAAGCCGACGCCAGCGGCGTACGCAAGCTCGTCTTCGAATCCTACGCGGCCGCCGATCACTCCGGCGCGGCGCAAGCGCGAGAAGAACCGCTGGCCGACTCGGCCCTGGTAGTCGTGCCCGGCCGCGACGCCCACCGGCGACGGGTTGATCCCGATGCAGACCGCGCGCAGGCCAGGTCGGAGCAGGTTTTTGAGGGTTTCGACGGGCTGACCCATCCAGGTTTCGGTGGCGCGATGGTGGGGATACGGGCCAATGCGGTTCGGGCCCCGGACCTTCAGCTCAGGTGACTCGCGCCACCTCACCGGCCGGATCTGCGGCGGGGATTCGACTTCGCCGGCGTTGGACTCGTTTGGCCCACACCCGCGAAGTGCGCGTAGCTCTCGGCAATCCATGCCTTCAGGATCGGCTGGGCGGGAAGTTCGTCGAGGTCGAGCTTGAGCCATCCCGCTGCTCCGACCGTGAACCCGCGCTGCTTGGCATCCGCGACCGACCGACCCAGCTTGAGGCGCAGTTGTTTGTCGGACAGGAAGAGGAATGCCTTCTTCCTGACCAGGAACGTCCGACTCTCGATCGCCGTGCCCGCGCAAGCGATGCCCTGATCGACTCCAGGTAGCCGAAGGGCCATGGCAGCGGGATCCGGCATGGCGACGAAGCTACCGAGGCGCATGGCTCGATGGGAAGGCCCGGCCCTCAGGGCCTTTCAGCCCGACGAGCACGAGGCAGCGCCGGATGGGCCTGATGCATCACGTCGAGCCGGGGGGTCGTTTCACTTCCGCCATGCGCGCTTTCAATCCACCTGGTCGACAGCAAGGCGCGGGATCGGGGCGAAACCGGAGCTTGCCCTGCCTGGTCGGACAGGAGATCGGGACGCTGCAAGCTCCATCAGCCCGCGCGCGGACTCGCCGGGGCCAGCGGCTCCGAATGGACACACACCCCGAGACGGGGTTTTCGGGACGCACAGCTGCCGTCGACCCGTTCCCGGCTCAGTGCCCTCCTCGTGTTCAAGCAGCCTGCCTTTCAAGTCGAAAGAGCAAGACCCGATGAGGGGGCCCCCTCCCGCGTCGGCCATTCCCACGGGCCTCGCAGCCGTCTCGCTTCCCCCGGCTCACACAGCAGACCACTCCATGACCGTCTCCAAAGCGTCCCGGCTCTCGGCGATTCTCTCGGCAGCAGCGGTTGCGATCATCGTCGGGATCATGGCCTGTCCAGGACGTCACGGTTCGAACGAATCCGGAGGGATGCTCCTGTCGATCGCCGTGACCGCGCCGAACCCCACGATCGAGCTCGGAACGACGCAGCAGCTCGCCGCGACAGGGAACTACGCGAACGGGACCACGGCCGATCTGACCGCGCTTTCAGAATGGTCTTCCTCCGACGAGGCGGTGGGCAGCGTCTCGACGGCGGTCGGCAGCCGGGGGCTCGTCAGCGGGCTCGGCATGGGGAGCACGACGATCACAGCGACCTACATGGGCATGAGCGGAACGACCACGCTCACGGTCTCGAGAGCACTGGTCTCGATCGAGGTTACGCCCACGAACCCGCAGATCGCGCTTGGCACGAGCGAGCAGTTCGCCGCCACCGGGAGGTTCATGGACGGCACGACCGAGGACCTCACCGCGCAAGTCCAGTGGGAATCCTCTGCGACCGGCGC
>Ga0315910_10001595_pt1 | contig 20696 bp, 16 predicted proteins | sample EdamamesoilMG_FD_204470 | JGI IMG/M metagenome (GOLD analysis project Ga0315910, IMG submission 204470) | Garden soil microbial communities collected in Santa Monica, California, United States - Edamame soil | ecosystem: Environmental > Terrestrial > Soil > Garden | place: USA: California...
GCATGTAGTGGTGGTACGAATTGGGATCGTCCGGCGCGAGGCCGACGTATTCGTCGAGGTTGAACGTGGTGCAGCCGGAAAAATCCAGCCGCTCTTCGCGATGCATCCGCACAAGCTGGCGATACACGCGTTCCATCGTGCCGCCGGTGGCGAGGCCGAGGACGGCGCGGGGTTGAGCGCGGACTTCACCGGCCACGATGCGGGCCACCAGCAACGCGGCGCGCTCAGCATCCGCCTGGATGAGGACTTCCATGCGGGAAGTAAACCAAGAACCCCGCGGCTGACAAAGTGGAAAACTCCCTGAACCACGCCGCATGAGCCAAAACATCGCTAGACACGCTCAATTGGCAGAAATAACGTGCGCACGTGAAACAGAATAGGCAGCAATCGCGTCGCCTGATGTCTGTTGGATGACGAAATGAATCCAGTTGATGATACCTATCCAGGCACGGAACTCGAGTGGGACAGTTTCACGATTATTCGTGCAGACTTCCGCAGCCACTGGAATGGCGACCTCGTCAATCTGACTACGCTGATAAAGCCGGGACAAACCATCTCAGAGTCTGCAGCCCAAGCTGCGGATTGCACTAGACAGATCGCCGGTTGGGTACTCTCCAATCGCGAGAGATTTAGAGCAGAGGACCGCTTCCAGATTGTAGTGGGCTGGCCGTTGTCGGTTTGTAAGATTCGCAGGCAAATCGTGAAGACCGGCGGGACGTACGAGGATATTGAAGCGATTTCATCTCAGCAGCGTTCAGTCCCTCTTCGAGAAGGATGGAGCACCGGTATTTTTGTTGATGTCGCCTGATCCAGCAACAGGTTGCAAGTTGTCTGACCTTCAAGCTTAACTTCGTCTGCGCCGCCTCTCACATCGCGACAGCTATCAGACAATTTCCGCAATAGCGTTTGAATCTACGCTCTCAAGGGTAAGTTTCGTTCCCGCCGCATTCACCTCCCGCCGCACGTAACCCAGCGCCACGTTGGCCTGCGTCACCGGCGATTTTGCCGCGCTCGTGATGTGGCCCACTTCCTTGCCGTCATGGAACAGCTTGTCGCCGCGCGCAGGCAACGATTTCAAATCATCCGCCAGCCGCAGCCGGCGCAGCTCGCGATTCACGTGGCCGATGCTGTGGATGCGGTTGATGACTTCCTGCCCGATGTAACATCCCTTGTTGTAACTCACCGCCCGCGCCTCGATGCCGCATTCGAGCGGAATGTTCGTCTCATCCATGTCCGCGCCAAATCGCGGAATGCCTATCTCAATGCGCGCCGTCTCAAACGCCGTCCAGCCACACGCGCGTCCACCGAGTGACTTCGCCGCAGCAATCAACTTGTCCGCCACTGCGCCGAGTGAAGCGGCGGGAACGTAGAGGTCGTAGCCGTAACTTGGCGACATGGAAATCCCCTCACCCGGCTTGACGGCCACCCTCTCCCCATCCGATTGGGAGAGGGACTGGGTGAGCGGTTGGGGTGGATTAGAAACCAGCCCTAGCCGTGCCAGATTCACTACGTAGATTTCACCGAGCGTCGCGTCACTGACTTTGATGGAGTTGAATTCTTTCACCGGTAGTTCGGTGAGCAAACCCAGAGCGCGGATTACATCACCGGCCTTTGGTCCTTGCACGCTCAGCAGACCGTAATGTGGCGCGGCGTCCACCACCTGCACGTCATCGGCGACGATATATTTCTCCAGTCGCGCTGTGACCTTGGCGGCGAGGCCGGGTTCGAAATCGAGCAGTAATTCGTCCGCGAGCGCGAGCACATTCAGGTCGCTCTCCATTTTCCCTTTGGCGGTTGTCAGCGCGGCGTAACAACCTTCGCCGGCGCGGAGGCGTTTCATGTCGTTCGTGATCTGGCCGTGGAGAAAGCGCGCCCGGTCCGCGCCGACAAGACAGAGGCGGCCACGGAAACTGAAGTCCAAAACGCCGGCGGTTTCACGCAGCGCTTTGTGTTCGGCGACGACATCACCGTAGTCGGCGACAATCTCCGCACCGTTCAATTCGTCAAAACGAGCGTTCAGACTCTGATGGAATTCATGCAAACCCAACGTCATGGTCAGTTCACTTAATCAGATTCAAATCAGCCGTGGCAACTGGAACGTTGGCTTTGGCCAAGGCTCAGGCCACCCCGCACATTCATGCAGGCAAGTTCACATTGAGCCGGCCGCAATCGCAGCGTAACCTTCCCCGCTTGAAAAGTTGTTTTCGTACCAGTTTAGTCCTGTGGCTTTTAGGTAGTGCGGTCGTGCCAGCCTTTGCGCAGGCTGATCCTGCGTTCTGGCAGGGTCAGAGCATCTACCAGATCTTCACCGACCGTTTCTTCGACGGCAACGCCGGGAACAACAATGCTTCCGGTTCATTCAACGCCAGCAGCGGCACCGGCGTGCATGGCGGCGATTTTCAAGGCGTCGAGCAGAAGCTGGATTACATCAAGTCGCTCGGGTTCACCGCCATCTGGATCTCGCCCATCGTCCTGAACGGCAGCGGCCAGTATCACGGTTATGCGGGCAAAAATTTCTACGCCGTGGATCCGCATTGGGGTTCGCTGGCGAATCTGCAGAGCATGGTGAACGCCGCGCACGCGAAGGGCTTGCTCGTCATCCAGGACATCGTGGTGAACCACGGCGCCACGCTCGTGCAAACGACGACGGGCAGTTCCACGTTCAATTATCCGACGGGTTATGCGTTGCGCTATGGCAATGCCGGCAATCAGTACGCCGCGCCGTTCCAGACGAACGCCACGTTCCCCAATCTCACGAACCTGTTCCATAACTACGGGAGCATCCAGGATTTCGGCAGCCAGACGCAGACCGAGCAGGGCGAGCTTTCCGGGCTCGACGATTTTCGCACCGAGCTGCCTTACATCCGGACCAACATGGCGGCGGTTTACAATTATTGGATCCAAGCGGCAGGCTTCGACGGTTTTCGCGTGGACACGGTGAAACACACCGACATGGGTTTCTGGCAGGATTGGTCGCCGCGCATCCACGATTTCGCCGCCACGAACGGCAAGCCAAACTTTTTCATGTTCGGTGAAGTCTATGATGGCAGTGACGCCAAATGCGGCAGTTACACCGGCACGGTGGGCGGCGGGCCGTTCAAGCTGGATTCCGTGCTGGATTTCCCTCTCTACTTCCAGGTGAACAGCGTGTTCGCATCGGCCAGCGGTGGCACTTCGGCGATCGAGAGTCGTTACAACAACATCGCGGCCAATTACGATCCGACGGCGCAGATGCGGCTGGTCACCTTCCTCGATAACCATGACGTGTCGCGCTTTCTCAACACCGCCGGCAGCACGACGAACCGGCTGGCCGTGGCGTTGACGTGGCAACTCACTTCGCGCGGGATTCCCTGCGTTTACTACGGCACGGAGCAAGCCTTCAACGGGGGCGGCGACCCCAACAACCGCGAAGACATGTTCGACGGTTCGTTCGAACAGGGGCCGTCGCTCGGCGACAACTTCAACATGACGCATCCGTTGTATCTGCACGTGGCGCAGTTGAACAATTTCCGGCGGCTTTATCCGGCGTTGCGCCTCGGTGCGCACAACAACCGCTGGTACACCAACGGGGGTGCAGGCCTGTTCGCGTATTCGCGCACGCTCGGCACGCAGGAGGTGTTCGTGGTGTTCAACACCGCGAGTGTCGCGCGGACGCTGACCAATCGGGCGACGATCCATCCCGCCGGGACGGTGCTCGTGAATCTGCTGGATACGAACGAGACCATCGTGGTCCAGAGCGGGCCGCTGACGCCGCAGATCACCGTGCCGGGGACATCGGCAAAATTGTTCATTGCCCAGCCGCAATGGCAGCCGCTTGACCCAGTCGTGACGAGCGTCACGCCAGCACACGATGCCACCGCAGTTTCAGTACTCACGCCGCTCGTGCTGCAATTCAGCCAGCCGATGGACACGAACTCGGTGCAGGCCGCGTTTACGACGACGCCCGGTGTCAGTGGCAGCTTTGCGTGGAATGCGGCGCGCGACATGATGACTTTCACGCCCAGCGGCAATTGGCCGGGTAATTCGCTTGTTTCCGTCCGGCTCAGCACCACCGCGAAAGCCGCCAACACAACCAATCAGTTCTACGCTGCGTTTGAATCCAGGTTCACCACGGCCACGGCGACCGACCTGGTTTCCCCGACGATCATTCTGGTTTCCCCGACGAATAGCTCAGTGGTGGGCGGAATCCTGACGATCTCCGGCACGGCGGCGGATAACAGCGCGTTGCAGAAGGTGGAAATCCGCGTGGATACGAACGCGTGGCAGTTGGCGTCGGGTACGTTTTCCTGGTCACTGGCGCTGAACACTTCAAACTTTTTGAACGGGACGCACACCATTGCCGCCCGCGCCGTGGACGCAGCGAGCAATGTCTCGGCTACGAACTCGGTGACTGTGCGCTTTCTCAACGTACCCGGTGATTATCTGGTGCGGATCGCCGGCGGAAATCCAAACAACGTGACGAACTGTGATGCGACGATCTGGCTGCGCGATCAAGCGCACACCAACGGATCGTTCGGTTACTCTGGCGGGACGACCGGCGCGGTGGCGAATGTCGTCACCGGCATCTGCGCGTCGGCCCAGACGTTGTATCAACGTGAGCGTTACAGCACGTCGGGCGCGGGCTTCCGCTACTGGTTTGATTGTCCGATCGGGGTTTATGAAACGACTTTGCTCGAAGCAGAAACCTATTGGAGCAGCGCCGGGCAGCGGGTTTTCAACGTGTTCATCGAAAGCCAGCAGGTGTTGACCAACTTCGACATCCTGGTTGCCGCTGGCGGGAAGAACCTGCCCCTCACCCGCGTGTTCACCAACAACGTCAGTGATTCGCGGCTCGAAGTGTTGTTCGTGCCGGTGGTGGACAATGCCCGGGCCTCCGGCGTCCAGGTGCGGAAGATCGGTGACCTGTACTCCGGCGGAGATGGAATTCCCGACTGGTGGCGGCTCGCGTATTTCGACCATGCGACAGGTCTCGCTGTGGATCTGTCGCGGGCGGGTGACGACGCCGACAACGATGGGGCGAGCAACCATGCCGAATTTCTCGCCAGCACGAACCCGCAAAACTCCAATTCCGTGTTCAAGATCGTTGGATTGGCGACGGCAGCGGGCCAGGATGCCGTGCGTTGGCTGACGGTCAATGGGCGCAGCTATCAGCTTCAACACACACCGACGCTAAATACGCCGTGGACCAACAGCGGTGGAACGTTGCCCGGGACGGGCGGGATGGTGACGCAAGCCGTGGTCAATCCCGGGACGGGCGACCGCTTCTATCGCGTCCAGGCCCAATAGGACAAAGGGTTGTCTTCCTGTTTTCAGCCGCTAAACTTCCGGCAGATCGCATGACGCCCTTCCAAGTGATTTTCACGCCGACCAGTGCCGCCGAAATGGCGCGCATGCCGAAGGAACTCCAATTGCACATCCTTGGCGAATTTCGCGGCCTGCCCCAGCAGGTGATCGGCACGGAACTGGATGACTTCGGCAAGCTCGAGCGTGGTCGGCGCGTGCTGCATCGCTTGCGGTTGGGTGAGTACCGCGTCTATTTCGAGCGGCACGAACTCGGCGTGCTGGTGCATCGCATTCTGACCCGCAACTCGCTCAAGGATTTTCTCTACCGCTCCGGATTGGGACAGGACGAGGATGCCGCATTGCAGGACAATCCCAAATTCTGGGACATGATTGAAACCGCCAAAACCTCGGCGAAGTAATCCGCGCTGATCGCCCCGCCTCCCCCGGGGCGCAGTCCGCAAAAAAACTTCCGGAAATTCGACGTCACCGCTAGGCACCCATGCGACTTGTGTTACGCTGCCGGCAGAAGCCACGAAGTCCATGATGTAATCGCCGCCTCCCTACCCCCGGTGCGCCGAACTTTAGAAAGTCGCATGTGCTGTGCGGGTTAGAGTCATTGGACACGCAGGACGTCCACCTGTGGCGGCGTGTAAAATCAGGCCGGGCATGGTTCAAGTTTTGCTGATTACGAACCATGATGACTCGCCGCGCGATGTTGTCAAAGTTGGTGCTGGGGGCGACTGCGGTCGCCAGCGGCGCCATTCCCGTCCGTTTGGCTGATTCCTCCGCGCCGGTCCTCGCCACGCTTTCGCCCTCAGACGATGACTTTCTCGATGAACTGGAGCGGGCCACCTTCAACCTGTTCTGGGAATGTGCGCACCCGGAGACCGGCTTGGTGCTGGATCGGGCGACGACCACGGCCCGGAGCAGTTCGGCCACTTCCAGTGTGGCGGCGACGGGTTTTGGACTGACTGCTTTATGTCTCGCCGACAAGCGCGGCTGGGTGGGAACGGGGGCGGCCTTGCAACGGGCGCGGGTGACACTCCGTTTTATCCACGATCAGATGCCCCACGAAAACGGCTTCTTTTATCACTTCGTGGACTGGCGGAATGGCCGGCGGGTGAAGCAAAGCGAGGTTTCTTCCATCGACACCGCCATTCTTCTTTGCGGTGTGCTCACGTGTCGGACGTATTTTCCCGATGCTGAAGTCCAGAAACTCGCCAGCGCCATCTATCATCGCGTGAACTGGCGATGGCTGATGCGCAAGGACGGCGTACTGGGTCACGGCTGGCGGCCAGAAACAGGTTTTCTGCGCGCACAATGGGACAGCTACTGCGAGCACATGATGCTTTACCTACTGGCGATGGGCGCGCCCGAGCATGGCATCCCCGCCACCGCTTGGCACGCGTGGCGACGGCCTTGGGTGACTTATGCCGGCTGGCGTTATGTCGCGGGTGACCCGGCCCTGTTCACCCACCAGTATTCGCATGCGTGGTTCGATTTCCGCGGACGCACAGACCAGCATCTGGATTATTTCGAGAATTCCATCAGGGCCACCCAGGCGCACCGGCAGTTCTGCGCCGATCTCGGGCGGGAGTTCCCCCAATATGCCGATGGCCTCTGGGGCATCACCGCCTCGGAAGCTCCGGAGGGCTATGTGGTCTGGGGCGGGCCATCACGCCATGGGCCGATCGATGGCAGCCTGGTGCCGGCTGCTGCGGGTGGTTCATTGCCCTTTCTGCCGGGTGAATGCGCCCGCACGTTGCGCCAGATGCGGGAACGGTACGAGAGGCTGGCGTGGAATCGCTTTGGCTTTACGGACGCGTTCAATCCGCGCACCCGATGGGTGGCGCCTGTCTCGCTGGCGATCAATTCCGGCATTACGTTGCTGATGGCGGAAAACGCGCGCACTGGTTTTGTCTGGCAGACTTTCCTGCGCAACCCGGAGATACAACGGAGCATGGCCCTGGCTGGCTTGCGCGCCAACGCGCCGGTGACTTGATTTTCACGCTCGCAATTTGGTCGGGGATAGGTAGGTTTCGCTACGACTCGAACCCAGCGGGTCAGAATCAGTAGGGAGTGACAAGGAATGCATAGACATCGTAAGCATCGTGAAAAAGAGCCGGAACGTTACTATCTTTTTCCAGGAATGGGTGGCCGGGCCGCCCGCCGCAAGCAGGTGATGATGCTCAAAGCCGGGCTGGGCGTCGGGCTGATCATCGCCCTCGTCGTCGCCGGGCTGATCTATTTTCTCTACAGTCGGTCCTTACGTTGACACTCGTCATTAGGCAATGAGCTTTCGTCCGCCATGGTGGTCCAAGTCTGGTGTTTTCCTGGTTTCGCTCCTGCTTGGCAGCCTTACGGCCCATGCGCTTTTTGAGACGCCCAATGTCGTTGGAGGCGGTGGGATGAAGCTGGTTGCGACTCTCGCCCTGATGGTGTTTTACAAGGCCATCATCGAATTTTTCCTGACGCGGTATGATCGCCGGCAGAACCGCAAACCCGACGCCATTTTCCCGGTCACACAAACAACCCCGTCCGCTTCAAGTTCACGGCATCAATCAACCCTTGATCCGTCAGCTTCAACTCCGGAATCGGCGAGAGACAAAGGAAAGACAGCGTCATGAAAGGCGCAGCGAGGTCGCAACCCATCGACTGTGCGGCGGCGTTCAAGGCATCCATGCGCTTCATCACCTCGGGCAGCGGTTTATCGGAAACCAATCCGGCCACCGGCAACGCCAGTTCCGCCTTCACGCGGCCGTTCACCACAGCCACCTGACCGCCCTGCATCCGCTCCAGCTCATGGATGGCACAAAGGATGTCCGCGTCGTTCGTGCCCGCCACCACCACGTTGTGCGCGTCGTGAGCCACGGTTGAGCCGATCGCGCCGTGGCGCAGCTTGAAGCCGCGGACAAAACCGACTCCGACATTGCCTGTCGCGCGATGCCGCTCCACCACCACCATCTTGAGCGTATCGCGCCCGGAGTCCGGCAGGATTTCGCCCGCAACGATTTTGGGTGACGCCACTGCCGTCCGGGTCACGATCTGCTCAGGCACGATTTCAATGACCTTGATCTTCTTCCGGCCGTTGGCGCGGACGACGAGGTCGCTGGACGAGTAACGCAGGTTCATCGTGCTGCGCGGCAGCGGCACGCGTGCGGGATTGCGCGCGAGATATTCGCCGTCCTCGGCCACGAGTTTTCCGCGCTTGTAAACCTGCCGGACGGAAAATTTTTTCAGATTATCGAACACCACAAAGTCCGCCCAGTAACGCGGGGCGATCGCGCCAAGATTCCGCAACCGGTAATGCCGCGCGGTGTTGATGCTGGCGATTTGCAACGCAGTGATCGGCGGCAGCCCCAGCTTGATGGCCTTGCGCACGCAATGATCGATGTGCCCCTCCGTGACCAGATCACCGGCCAGCTTGTCATCCGTGGCGAAGGAGCAATTCGCGGCGTTGTGTGCGTTCACCAGTGGGATGAGGTGCGCCAGATTTCGTTCGGTGCTGCCCTCGCGCAACAGGATGTGCATCCCGAGGCGCAGTTTCTCCCGCGCCTCCTCCACTTCCACGGACTCGTGATCCGACCGCACCCCGGCCAGCGCGTATGCATTGAGGTTCTTGCCGCGCAATCCCGGCGCGTGGCCGTCAATGGCTTTGCGGGCGCTCTTGCCGACTTCGATCTTGTCCAGCTCGCTTTTTGCGCCGAGATATACGCCGGGAAAATTCATCAATTCCGCTACGCCCGCGATGCGTTCGTCCGCGATCATCAGCTTCAAATCATCCGCCGTCAGCCGCGCGCCGGCGGTTTCAAGATGCGTCGCCGGCACGCAACTCGGCAGCATGATGAAAAAATCCACCGGCAGGTTGCGCGTGGATTCCAGCACATAGCGGATGCCGTCGAGCCCGAGCACGTTGGCGTATTCGTGCGGATCGATCACCACGGCGCCTGTCCCGTGCGGCACGACCGCCCGGGCGAATTCCGGTGCCGTGAGCATCGAGCTTTCCACATGAAAATGGCCGTCAATAAGTCCCGGGGCGAGATACGCCCCGCGCAGATTGATCACCCGCTTGGCCTTGTAGTCACCTAAGCCGATGATGCGTCCGTCGTCCACCGCCACGCTGGTCTCGTGGATTTCGCCGCTCAGCACGTTGACGACGCGCGCGTTCTTGAAAAGCAGTTCGGCGGGCGATTCACCGCGGGCGATGGCGAGCTTTTGTTGGAGTTGGCGCATGCGTGATTTGGAAGTTATGCGATTCTAACCCATCCGGCTGCGCACGAAAACAAAATAGGCCAGCAGCACTGCCGCCAGTCCGTAACCCAGCCCGCCCACTTCGCGCCCGCGCCCGGCAAAGAGTTTAATGATCGGATGGCTGATGAACCCGAGCGCGAGTCCATCCGCGATGGAGTAGCTCAAGGGAATGCCGATCAAGGTCAGGAACGCTGGCATGGATTCGGTGTGGTCGCGCCACTCGATCTTCGCGACGTTCTGCATCATCAGCGCGCCCACAACCACAAGCGCCGGCGCCGTGATCGGTGGGTAGCTCCCGACCATGGCAATCAACGGGCTGAAAAACAACGCGAGCAGAAACAGCGCGGCAACCACCAGGCCGGTCAGACCCGTGCGCCCGCCCTGCTCGACCCCGGATGCGCTTTCAATGTAGCTCGTGACCGTGCTCGTGCCCAACGCCGCGCCGGCCACTGTGCCCACGGCATCCGACACCATCGCCTGCTTCGCGCGGGGCAACTTGTTGTCGCGCATGAAACCCGCCTGTTCACTGACGCCAATCAAAGTGCCGATGGCGTCGAACATGAACATAAACAGAAAGACAAACACGAACGGCAGCATCTTCGGCGAGAACGCATGAAGGATGTCCATTTGCAGGAACGTCGGCGCCAACGAAGGCGGCATTGCGATGATGCCTTTTGCGAACTCAAATCGTTTGGCCAGCATGGATTCGGCGATCACTGGCGAAGTCGGGGAATGAACCAATGTTAGTTTCAGGAGCCCAGCCAACACGGTCGCCCCCACCATGCCCCAGAGGATCGAACCGCGAACCTTGCGCGCGTGCAACCCGGCGGTAAGCAACAAGCCGAAGAAGAACACCAACAAGTCAGGCGAAGTGAAATGTGCATTAAGTTTCACCGCCGAACCTGGGTCTTTGATGATGACACCGGCGTTCTGAAGTCCGATGAATGCGATGAACAGCCCGATGCCCGCTGCGATGCCGTTCTTCAGGCTTGGGCTAACCGCGTTGAAAATCATCTCGCGCAGACCGATCAACGAGAGCGCCAGAAAGATCACGCCTGAGATGAAGACTGCGCCAAGTGCGACCTGCCAGCCATTGGCAAAGCCTGCCGCCGTGGCTGCGGGAATGGCAGAGAACACGAAGAAGAAGTTCTCACCCATGCCCGGTGCTTGAGCGATGGGATAGCGCGCGTAGAGCGCCATGATTGCGGTGGCGAGGGCTGCTGCGAGACAGGTGGCGGTCATCACCGCGCCGAAATCCATGCCCGTGTCGAAGCCGAACATCTTCCCGGATAGCACCGCGGGTTGCACTACGATGATGTAAGCCATCGTGAGAAACGTGGTGACCCCGGCGAGGATTTCAGTCCGGGTGCTGGTCTGGTTTTCCGTCAGCCGAAACAAACGTTCGAGCATGGGATTGGGTTGATTGCGGTGCTGACTCTAGCGGACGCCCGGTCGTCGTTGAAAGCCAAACCTGTCAGAAAGCCATGAATCCACTTGCGCTTGTCTCGCGGCCTTACAAACTCTCCTCAACCAGTTCATGAAAGCCACCACTGTCACTCTGCTGCTTGTTGCCATGCAAACAGTCCATGCCGCCGACTCTTCACCGGCAGATAAAGCCACCACCAAACGGCTTGCCACCGTGCAGAAGATCCTTCGCCAGGTGCCTCTGATCGACGGACACAACGATCTGCCGTGGCAGTATCGCAAGTTCAGCAACGATTTCTCCCGGGTGAAACTGGAGGTCGGCACGCAGGAATTCCGGCCAGCGTGGGCCACGGACATTCCACGACTGCGGGCGGGTTGTGTGGGCGGTCAGTTCTGGTCGGTTTATGTTCCGGCCAAACTGCCCGGCGCGGAGGCATTGCAGGCGACCGTGGAACAGATCGACGTGGTCCACCGGCTGTGTGCGGCGTATCCCGACACGTTTGAACTCGCACTCACCGCTGATGACGTCGAACGCATCCATCGGCAGGGCAGGATCGCGTCGCTTATCGGTATGGAGGGCGGGCATTCCATCAACAACTCGCTCGCCGCGTTACGCATGACTTACCAGCTTGGCGCGCGCTACATGACGCTTACGCACACAAAGAACACCGACTGGGCGGATGCAGCCGGCGACGTGGCCAAACATGAGGGGCTGACGCCGTTTGGCGAGGAAGTCGTCCGCGAGATGAACCGGCTGGGCATGCTGGTGGATTTGTCGCACGTGACGGACGATACGATGCGCGATGCGTTGCGAGTCACCAAAGCGCCGGTGATTTTTTCCCACTCCTCGGCGCGCGCACTTTGCAACCACGTGCGCAATGTGCCGGACGACGTGTTGAGCATGGTAAAAACCAACGGCGGCATCGTGATGGCCTGTTTTCTCCCGGGCTATCTTACCGAAGCCCAACGCACGCGCTTTGAAGCCGGGGAGACCGAACGCACCCGTTTGCAAGCGTTGTATCCAAACGACTCCGACAAGGTGGACGAAGGCATGCGCGAATGGCGGCAGCGGCCCAATCGCATTCCGCGGGCGACGCTGAACGATGTCGCGAACCACATCGATCACATCCGCAAAGTGGCCGGCATCGATCACGTGGGTATCGGCTCGGACTTCGACGGGTTCAATGGTCCGCCAACCGGGCTGGAGGATGTGTCGAAGTATCCCGACCTATTCGTCGAACTTTTGAAGCGCGGTTATTCCGAGGCGGACTTGAAGAAGGTCGCCGGCGCGAATTTATTGCGCGTTTTTCGCACCGTGGAACGGGTGGCGGCCGGGAAATGAGCAGGGTCGCTGGAGAAAATCACCTTGCACGTCCATGCAGGCTGTCTTAGCCTGCGCACGCTGTTGATTCAGCCTTCGTTCCCGGCGCGGAGCAAATTCCCGAAGCGTTTCCCGCGGGTTGACGATTCCCGGGTTGGTAGCTCAGTGGTAGAGCAGCGGCCTTTTAAGCCGTTGGTCGTGGGTTCGACCCCCACCCAACCCACCACCCTTTCAGTTCAACACCACGTTGTTCTTGGCCCGTTCGTTTTCCAGTTGCTTCCGGACCAGGGCGATCTTGGCTTTGATCAACTCACGATTCTGTTCGTCCTTGGCGGCGAGGGCCTTTTCCAGTTCGGCAATGCGGGTTTCGTAGGCCTGCAGGCGTTCCTGTAACGGGGCATGGATTTCATCCAGCCGCTTTTCGAGCGCCTCCATCTCGGTGGCCGCCGCGCGTTGAGCATCGATCAATTCCTTGCGCTGGGTGAGGAGGCCACTGATCAGTTCTTCCTTCAGCACCGTCCCGACTTGGTTCATCACGCCAGCGCGCAACACTTCATTTGCGCGTTCGACCCGGCGCTCTGCCTCCAGGGCCCGCTGCTGCCACGCTGCGGCTTCGGGTGAATGGACCGGCAGGCCATGCGCACCGGCGAGAACCGGGAGCAACGCGGCCTCACGGCGACGGCGCCACCATTGCCAGGTCACAAGGACGAGGGCGAGCGTCAGAATCCCACCACCCGCGGCGAGCCATTTGATCTGCTCGCGGGCCTGGCGGTTATTGGTGGCGGCTTGCGCGGCGGCTTCCTTCAATTGTGCCTCTGCCTGTTCTTCCAGAATGGCCTGGATGGCAGCAAGGATTCTGGCATCCACCATCTGCCCGGTGCGAGCGACAACATCGCTGGCCTGGTATTCCGTCATGACGGCGATCGCCTCCGTCTGGGCGGCACGCAGTTGTTCTGTCAGGTTTTCTTCCAACCGGCAATTGGGCTGGAGGAATGAGGCGGCGAATTTGGCGACGGCCGCGTCTTCGCGGGTGAAGCTGGCGATCAGGTCGCGCCGGGCGCGGTCCAGCGCCAGTGCGTTCGTGCGCTGAATCGTCCGGCCCCGGTTGCCCAGGGATTCCAGCGTCAACTCTTCGTCGCGATCGCGTACGGTAACGAGCCGGGCGCGGGTGGTGACCTTGATGCGAGCTTGGGCATTTTGGTCGCGAATGGGCAGGCGCATGATTTCGCGCACCCGGTCGATGACCGCCGCCTGCTCCAGTCGGCCAGAATCGCCCAGTGCCCACAGCGCCGCCAGGTTGGTCGAGACCGGAAAGGCCTTGTTCCCGCGCTGAAAAGTGGCTCGTACGGTTTCAAACTCCGGGGAGGCGACGTTGGTCGCCTCGAGCTTCCGTTGATTGAAATAGCGCTCCACCACCCGGACGAAATTGCTACGGGTGTTGTTGAATGCGTCGCGTACGTTCGCTTCCACATCGGCCGCCACGCTGGGGTCGAACCGCAGGATCACCAGCACCCGCATGGCTTCCTTTTCCTTGAGCGCGGCCGTGGCCTCCGCATCGAGGACTTTCAGAGCTACAGGCGTAGTGATGTCGGATTCCACCCGGTCGCCAAGCCGGTACGCAGAGAGATCTTTGGCCGCCCCAGAACAGGCAAAGCAAAAAATGAAACCCAATGACGTAATGAGGAGGCGGCCCAGGTTCACCATAGAAAGGATTTCTGCTCGCCCAACAGTTGGTCGCCGTCCCACAAGGTCACCCGCCACGCCGTGACCTCACCCAGTTGCTTATAGTCGTCACCACTCAGCGGAATGCTGGTCCAGCGCGAGCTTACGCCCCCTTTAACCTCGCGCTCGATGGTCTTGAGCTGCGGCAGGCTGCCTTTGGGGATGCCACGTAATTCCACCTTGAGCTTAAGAGTTGAAGCCTTGACCGAACGCACCCGCCAGTTGATGTCGTAGCGGATGCCTGAGCGCAGTTCAGGATTTTGCCGCAACTTGGCTTGATACGCGTCCCGGTCAAACAAGCTGGGTGAGAGCGAATGCCGGCCCTGGGCATCGAGAAAATGTGGTAACACCTTGTTCACCTTGCCAATGGCTGCCCCAGCGGAAAATACGCCGCCCATGACACAACTGATCAGGCAAAACAGGGCGAGTCGGCACATGACCCGACAATACCGGGTGAGCTTGCAAACTCAACTCCGATTTCATTTCGGCGGCCTGATGGGCCGGTGGCGGTCATGAATTCGTTGCCAGATTTTACTTGCGCAGAGGGGGTTATAGGCCTTATCTAGGTCGTGTTTCCGATGGTTACCATTCATATAGATTGATGCAGCACTTCAGCGTTACGCTCCAACCGGCGAGGGAGTCTTGAACCGTCCTTTCCCCCCTCGCAGAGATTTTTCTCCCGCCTCGTTTGTCCGGATCAACGGAAAGATTCGTGCCCGCGAAGTCCGTGTCATCGGCGCTGATGGCAAGCAGGCTGGCGTCATGTCGCTCAACGACGCGCTGGCGCTGGCCCGGCAACATGGCGTTGACCTCGTCGAAATCGCGCCCACCGCCACGCCTCCGGTTTGCCGGGTGGTGGATTTCGGCAAGTTCCGTTACGAACAGGCCAAGAAGGATAAGGAATCCAAGAAGCACCAGCACGCCACGCAGGTGAAAGAGATCCAACTCTCCCCCCGCATTGATCCGCACGATCTCAGCGTGAAGATTCAACACGGCATCGAGTTCCTCTGCGAAGACATGAAGGTGAAGGTGGCACTGCGTTTCCGCGGTCGTGAGATGCAGCACACGGAGTTCGGCTTCGAGGTCATCCAGAAGTTTCTGAAGGAAGTCGAGCCGTGGGGGCATCGCGATTTTGAGCCGAAGTTGATCGGCAAGGGCATCAACGTCATGGTCAGCCCGCTACCGCGCAACAAGCGGGCGAAAAATCCGAACGAGGATGGCGGCAGTGACGAAGGAGATGAAAACGGTTCAGTCCCCGCAAAACCGAAATCACCAGGCCCGGCCAATCCATCAGGCCAGCAACCGGTGAAGGTTCACAAGCCGGGCAAAGCGGAGCCCGACGGTGAAAAATCCGAGGGCTTTTCCAACAACCCGTTTGGCGGCCTTAATGCCGGTTGACGCCCGACATTCGGCGTTCAACCTTTCCGCATCCATTCCGTGACCAGTCCGGGAAACCGGCAGTCATCACATATTGCATTGGAGTGATCACAGAAATCCCGGACGATTTGCAACAGCCCTTGTTGCATTGCGGCGGTGTTCATCGGAAAGCGTCGGCCGCCAAGCAATCGCTGGTGTGCCAGCCGCAGGATGGAGTTATCCTCGCTTGGCGGCCAGGCGAAGTAACGGCGCTCAATTTCACCCCTTACGGTCGCATTGCCACCTTCGTTCGCGCGCGTCCACAACCACGGTAGAATCACGTTCACCGCCAGGTCCGCCACCCGCGCTTCGCCGAGCAAGGCTTGCGGCTTTGACAGTTTTGGTGAGCGCAACGTCCAGTGCCACGTCCAGAATTCATCGCGCTCTACAGCCAGAGTTTTTCCCAGTGAAGCTGCCAGTGTTCTCTCAGCAATCGCATCGGCACACCAGCGTTGCAGGCGGGCCGGGAGATTTCCGGCCGCCAGCCAGTGTGTCGCCAGTGCGAGCCGGCGCTGCGGATGATTTGCCGGCCGCAACCCGTGCAATCGCCAGATGCTGCGCGGCAGGATTAGATCCGCAAACTCATCGCGTTCGCGCCACCAGGAATCCCAGACGCGGCGCAGGTAAAGATCCGTTGCGTTTTTTGTCCGGCTTGGTTCCGTTGGCAGCAATCCGCTCAGTCCCAATGCGCGTGCCTGCAACGTCAACAAATCAGCTGGTCGCCGTCCCCAGCGATTGCAACTCTCCGCCAGCGATTGCATGGGCCAGACGTTGTGCTTGTAACCCAACGCCCGAAACAACCCCTCCCATAACGCCTGGTCCCAACCTGAGTGCCGGGCGCGGGCTTGCAGTTGCGCCGCTTTGGTTTGCAGCCGCACGGATGCAGCCTCGCACAGGAGCGTCGTGGTTTGCGTTTCGGTCAATTGGCTGAGCGGTGCGCAACATTTGCCGCACAGGTCTTCCGGGAACGAAATGGCCGCTTCGCGTTCCAGCCACAGGCCCAGTTCGCTCAAGGGTGCGTCGAGCACGGAATGCAATGCCAGCGTCGGACGGGTTGTGGCTTTCTCTTGATCCCAAATGACGTGAAGAATCACGTCGCGAAAAGATGGATTGCGGTCATGACCATGCGCATGCCAGCCGCTGGCGCGAAGATCCACTTCGACATCGCCTGCACGTGGCGTTCCACTGCCGAACTGGATCACGGCTCCCCGAAAATCCGGGCCGCCTTCGCGGTTCACGAAACCGGGATGAAGCACACGCACGGGTTGTCCGTCCAACGTGACGAGCTGGTCGCGCCGCAGGCGCTGGTGCTGCCAGACGGCTTGCAGCAGGCGCTCGGGTGGTGGTGTCTCCTCGTGCAATGCTGACGCCCCGGCGAGTTGACGGCGCCAGTGCGCATACAGGCTTTCAACGAGGGGGAACACCGGCATTGGTATTGAGCCTTGCCGCCGGGAATGTCAAGCTGCGCCATCGGTGACTCGGAACGACGAAAGAGTTTGAACGAAACGAACCGGGCGCTTGCCTGTTTCACAGCACATGAAAACGAATTTGAACTGGTGGGGCCGGAGCGCGCTGGCAGTCCTGGTGTTCGGCATGCCGGGATGGTGCAAGCCCTTGACAGCCACCGCTGCCCAGTCCGAGGTCGATGTCCGGCGGGATGCGACGACCGAGGCGGTTGAAAGGACGATGCCAAGTGTCGTCAGCATTGCCACGGCCACGCTCGTCGAGCGAAACGACCCTTATTACAATCAATGGAAATGGACCCGCCAGTTTTTCGGGGAGACGGTCGAACGGCAGGTGCGCGAAGAGCCTTATGCCAGCGGATCAGGAGTCATCATCGACGAGGACGGCTATATCATCACCAATGTTCACGTAATCCGCCAGGCCACCAAGATCCAGGTGAAGCTTGCGAATGGCGATGTCTATGAAGCCGTGGCGTTGGTCGTCATCCCCAACAGTGATCTGGCGTTGTTGAAACTTCGCGCCAAGCCGGGCGAGAAGTTCAAGGCCATCCGCATGGCCAAGGACGACGATCTGCTGCTCGGGGAAACGGTCATCGCCATCGGCAACCCGTTTGGGCTCGAAGGTTCAGTCTCGCGCGGCATCCTGAGTTCCAAAAGCCGGCGGCAACCTGAACGCTTCAGCAAACTGAGTTACGAAAACTGGCTGCAAACTGACGCCGCCATCAATCCGGGCAACAGCGGCGGCGCGCTCATCAATCTGCGTGGCGAGTTGATCGGGATCAATGTGGCCGTCTACAACAACGACGACGCCCGGGGGATGGGAGTGGGCTTTGCCATTCCGGTGAAATTGATCTCCGCCGCGGTCACCGAGTTTTTCACGCCCGAGGATTTGCCGCTCGATGGCCGGATGCCGGTTTGGTTCGGCGCCAAGTTCAAGCCGGCGCCCTACCCGCTCAGCATCACAGAAGTGCGTCCCGGCACGCCTGCGGAGAAGGCCGGCCTGCGGGCGGGTCAGTTGGTGTTGCAGATCAACGGCCGCTCTCCGCGCAGCCCGATGGACTGCGCAGAAATGCTGCTCAACAGTCCGGAACACACTGCCAGCTTCATCGTGGCGGAGAATGGCACGCGCCGGGAAGTGAAAGTGCCGATGGTGACATTCGAGGATTTTTTTCGGCAGAAGCTCGGCGCGGAATTGAGCAAATTGACGACCGCTGATGTCGAGCGCTTCGGGCTGAAAGCCGGCGACGGGGTTTTCATCCAATCGGTTTCTGCCAGCAGCCCGGCCGAACGCGCCCAACTGCGGCCCGGCTTTTTATTGAGCCGGCTGGATGATCAGCCGGTGATCGACTTGAGCGCCGCGGCGTCGTTGCTCAGCAGCAAGAAGAGTGGGGATCCGGTGCTCGTCACCGTCCGGATGCCGGAACGCACGGTTTATGGCTACGCCGGCTGGCGTCAGGGCACAACGACGGTGAAGCTGCCCTGACGCAGCTGATGACGATTCCGGTCCTTGCTTTTTGTTGGCTCGCTTCGCGGGCTTTCGCCTAAACTCACGGACGCGCAGATGAACGACACGCCCATGATTGAAGTGGTCAATCTGACCAAACGTTACGCCGGTCACACGGCGGTGCGGGGCATTTCGTTCACGGTCGGGCGTGGGGAGATCGTCGGCCTGCTCGGGCCAAACGGTGCTGGCAAGTCCACCACCATGCGCATCCTCTCGTGCTTTTTACCGGCCACCAGCGGCACGGTGCGCGTTGCTGGACTGGATGTGTTCCGGGATTCGCGCGAAGTGCGGCGGCGGATCGGCTTCATGCCGGAGAACAACCCGCTTTACCCGGAGATGCGCGTGCGGGAATACCTGAAGTTTCGCGCGCGACTCAAGGGGCTGGGGTGGCGTCGATCCCGGCAACGGGTGGATGTGGTGACCGAGCAATGCGGGCTCACGGACGTCAGCAAACGCATCATCGGCCAGCTCTCGAAGGGTTACCGGCAACGCGTCGGACTCGCGGATGCGCTCGTGCATGAGCCGGACCTGATCATCCTCGATGAACCCACCGCCGGTCTTGATCCGCATCAGATTCGGGCCGTGCGCCAGCTGATCAAGGGGCTGGCCCAACAGCACACCGTTTTGATCTCCACCCATATCCTGCCGGAAGCGGAGATGACCTGTAATCGCATGCTGATCATGTTCGAAGGGCGCATCCTGGCCGCGGACACGCCGGACAATCTCCAAAAGCTTATGGCGAGTAACAGCCAGATCATCGTTGAAATCGCCGCGCCACGCCTGGAGCTCGAGGAGTGCTGGGCCCAGATTCCCGAGGTCGAACAATTCAATGTATCGGCCGTGGATGGCGATTATCAGCGTTGTGCGCTGACGCCTCGTAACGGTGAGGATTTGCGGGCGCGTATCCATTTGCTCGCCACCCAACGGCGTTGGGTGCTCCGGGAACTGACGCGCAGCCGGCATTCGCTCGAGGACATATACGTCCAGGTGACCAAACCCGAGGAGGACAACTGATGCAGGCCTTCATCACGCTGGTCCGCCGGGAATTGGGCGCGTACTTCGTCTCCGTCACCGGCTATATCATCATCGCCGCGGCGGCATTCTTGCTCGGCTGGAGTTTTGATGTGCTGATGCGCGGCTTGCAATCCGAAGCCACCTCGCAACCGTTGACGGAAATCTTTTACGACACGCTGATGTTCTGGATCATCCTGCTGCTGCTGGCGCCGATCATCACGATGCGGCTCTTTGCGCAGGAGAAGGCGGCGGGGACGTTTGAAACCTTGATGACCACGCCGGTAAGTGATCTGCAGGTGGTGCTCGCGAAATTCACGGGCGCGTTCATTTTCTTCATCGTGATGTGGCTGCCCCTGTTGCCGTGCCTGTGGATCGTGCAGCATTTTGGTGGCAGCCCCGTCGGATTGGATCCCGGGGCCTTGGGCGCGACGTTCCTGGGGATTACCTTGATAGGTTCAGTGTTCATCGCCATGGGTTGTCTGGCTTCAGCGATCACCCGCACGCAGATGGTAGCCGCAATGGTGAGTCTGGCCGCGGGATTCAGCCTGTTCATGGCGAGTTTCATTCCCGAACGGACGGGCACTGGCGCAAGCGATTTGCAGGCGCAGGTCCTGGCATGTTTCGCCTTCCGCGATCAGATGCGCGATTTTGTGCGCGGGGTGGTGGATACGCGTCCGGTGATCTTTTATCTCGCGCTGACGTTCTTCTTTTTGTTCCTAACGTTGCGCGTGTTGGAGAGCCGGCGCTGGAAATAACATGGCCGAGAAACTTCATCCCAGCTTTTCCGCCGCTCGCCGGTTTGGTATCGGCTTGAACGTGTTGGTGCGCACAGTCCTGGTACTGGCGGTGCTGATCATGGCGGTTTATCTGAGCCATCGCTATTTCCATCGCGTCTATCTGAGTTCGCACACCCGCGTGGAGCTTTCTTCGCGGACGGTCAATTTCGTGAAGACCATCACGAATCAGGTCAAGGTCATCCTCTACTTCGATCGCGAGCAAAAGATGTATTCGACCGTCACGGCGCTGCTGGCGGAATACCGTACGCTCAACCCCCGGATCACCGTGCAGACCGTGGACTACCAGCGCGACCCGGCAGAGGCAGCCAAAACCAAGGCCACCTATAAACTGGCCAATGCGCAGGGCAAGGATGACAAGGACCTGGTGATCTTCGATTGCGAAGGCCGTATCCTCGTGGACAACGCGCGGGTGTTGATGGAGCGGACGCTGGAGTTCACCGGTGAAACCACGCCCGAAGGCCAGCGGTTGGTGCGCGAGAAGCTGGTCGCTTTCCGGGGCG
>Ga0315910_10001596_pt1 | contig 20684 bp, 31 predicted proteins | sample EdamamesoilMG_FD_204470 | JGI IMG/M metagenome (GOLD analysis project Ga0315910, IMG submission 204470) | Garden soil microbial communities collected in Santa Monica, California, United States - Edamame soil | ecosystem: Environmental > Terrestrial > Soil > Garden | place: USA: California...
GAGATGGTCTTCCCGACACCCAGGTGCGACAAAGCAAAGTTTGCAATCTCAGTTGAGCTCGGCATACTACCTCCGTTCAATTCCTTCAGCGGCCTCGGCCCTTCGATGGCACAAGATCACGCCGACGTTTACGACACCTCGTCGTTTATAGGCTTCAAGGCGATGCCGGCCGTTGTAGACTTCGCCGGTTTCTGCATCGATCATGGGCGGGTCAACCACTTCTGCCCGGGCGATCTTGCCCTCATATTCAGCGACCGCCACTGCGTCCAGTTCTTCGGCCTTGACCTCGATCGAGTCAGAACGCCGATTGACCAGCTCGAATGTCTCAAATTTGTGCATCGTGATCCGCCCCAAAAAGTCGATTAGTGCTTCACTCCCGCCGCGCATAATCCACCCAGCACGCGCATTCGGATGAGCCGTTCTTCCAGTGTTTGCATCAAGCCTGTCCTGCACGGGCTTCGGCATCACAGGCCAATCTCCGGGTACTCTTCGGCGATCTTTTCGTAAATTAGTGTCCGCGTCGACGGCTGGATCGACCCTTCGCCAATCAGCATCAAGCCAAAGGCCTGGACCATTCCTAGTTCGTCTGATATCGAGTTCGGGTATCTGTTTATCGACAGGTTGTCCACCGCGAGAAGATCACCGAACCAGTCGCCATTGTTCAGTCCAGACACAACGGTCATGGTCTCGGCCGCATTGTTGACCCGCATAGACCACCCCGTCCCAGACGATTGCACTTCGAAAGCGAATGTCCCGCCGGTGTTGATATTTGTGTTGCCGCGAATGACATTCGGAGTACCGCCGCCAGCCCTGTGGTCAAATGCGAGCCTGAAATCTCCGCCGCCCATTGCAATGGCTTTCATGCCCATATGGGTGCCGCCCAGGAACGAGTAGCCCTGGGTCCACATCCATTCGCCATCGACAGCTGGCGCCGGCAGCGTTACGTAGATCACCCACCCGTTTGTGTCGTCTGATGGCATAGTCGCCAAGTCAACGCTGCGCAGGTATTGCGTTGGGTCGAATAGACTCGCGCCTTCATTTGCAAAGAGCGTCGGCGCCGGGAAGAACGTAACATCGCCGGTCGCGATCATTCTCAGACCGAGAACTCGATCGGTCTGTTCGCTGATTATCAGCCCTCCGTCGTAGGTGACGAACGAGTCGTCCTTCGATTGCAGCCAATATCTAACACCCGGAATCTGGCTATAGTTGAACTCAGAAGTGACGCTGACGTTGTTGCCGTACAGCAGTCGCCGCTTTCCACTGATCATGGAACGGAGATCACGAACACCTGTGAAGACTCGATCACCACGTCGTTGTTCGACGTCGCCTCACCTGTGATGCGTAGATTGACTGCGCCCGTAATGTTGTTCTGGTCCAGATTGGTCACCACAGCTGGCAACGAGACGAGCAGGGCATCCGTTGACACGATGTGTGCCCAGGCCTTCTGCGTCGCGGCCCCGGTGCGGATAATCTCGCCTTCCAAAAGCCATGATCCTGCGCCAGTGATACCGAGAGATGTCGTATCCAGAATGAGGGACGTTCCAGAACTTCCAAAACGTACACGGATCCGCTTGTTGTTTGCGCTCGCGCTGAACGTTCCAGACGCCGAGAACAACAGGCGGTCGCCGTTCTTGGCGAGCGTGCCAATGGGAATCGAGTGAGAATGCAGATCGTCTTCGCCGACTCCCACGTTTCCGACTTGGGTCGTCAGTTCAGAAATTCGCTGAACGAGGTTCGGCGATCGCCGCTCGCAGATTACGAGCTCATTGCCTTCAGAAGACAGAAACAGATACTGCCCGTCGGGCGACACATCGATACCTTCCGACTGCCCATGCGTGGCCACATTCAGACCAAGATCGTCTGGAAAGTTGTTCCACGTTTCGAGAATCGTGCCCGTATAGGGATCTACGCGAATGATGTCCTGATTGTTGTTCGACGCTCCGGTCTGGTCGCCAATAATTAATAGTGTTCTGGTCGCTCGATCGAACGCCATGTCGTTGACGGCAGGCATCGTCGCGGACCACAGTGTCTCAGCGTCGAATGGTTCCGTAGCCGCTGGCGATGCAGACCCATCTAAGGGAATAACGCGGAAATCAAAAGGCGTGTCCTGTTTGCAACAATAAAGGACGTTGCGGTAGGGGTCATATGCGATCGACTCCATGCCAAGAGTCGCGTCGTCAGTCCACATACCAGTCGGCGTCAGCAGAACGGCGTTGACCAAGGCGCTCTTATTGATCGTCTGGCTGATCGTCGTCAAGCTGATCGTCGCGATGACAACATCGTTCGTTTGTTCTTCGGTTATGCAGATCACAGCCTGAACAGGACGACGGTCGGCATCGTAAATGTTGTACATCCATTTACACGACTCTGGATCAGTGAAGTTCGTCAGGGTGATGTTGCCGACCTCTGCCCCGCCGATATCAAATGCGTTGTACACGCTGATGTTCAGGGCGTTGTTGTCGACCAACAGCATCAATTCGGCTTCTGGAATGAAGCAGCAGCCCGAGATCCCGACGCCACCGGTTATGGCTGCGTTGCTCGTCTTGATCTTGAACTGGTTGAGCGGCAGACGAGTCATGAACGCCTTCTGTGAATACATCAGTTCAGAGAGCGTGTAATTCGGCGTTGGGATTCCGGCCGCCGTGTACTTGTTCTGAGCTCCGTCTTTGAAACGGAAATTGTTCATATCTAGGTCGTTGTTTAGAGTTGGCATAAACTCCTCGGTACCGAAATTATTTGAGAGTATCCTTCGCTTGAGCCCATACATTGGATGTCGCGGTAGCCTGGCTACCCGTTAGGCTGGATTCTTCCGAAGCCACAGCGTGATGTCATACGTTGCGCCGGATGAACCGCCGTTCGTCGTCAGAAGAATGTCGCCAGCACCACCAGCCGATCGCGGATCCTTAAGGCCTTCCAGTCTTGCCCGCGGGGGAGCACCAGAATCCAATCCACGGAAATCGTCATAACCGCTTCCACAGAGAACCAAAGCCACATCGTCCGTCGCGTGATCCCAGAGAATGCGCACACTCGTAAATCCCTGAATCGCCCAGCGCACCTGCTGAATATCAAGGCTCGCTGGCTCTGCCAAATCGCTCGCGATCAGCGTTGACTTGTCTACTTTGATGACCGCCGATTCGCCGGTTCCATCACCGATGTTCGTCAGATGCACGACATAGTGATCTGGCGTCTGGTCAATTACATTTGTTGTTACTGCGTCTGCCATAAATCCTCCCGTTCGATGAAGAGCAGCCGGGGCCCAGCCAGGGGGACTGGTACCCCGACTGCTCGGTCATCTATATTTCTTCGGATTCACCGACCGCTTCCGCGACCGGTTCATCCTTAGGCTTGACTTCTTTCTTCACGGCTTTGGCATCGACGGCTTCCATCCACATTGGATTGAAGGCGATGACCTGCCCTTCACGCTTGTGCCCTTTCGAGAACTTCGCGTCCGATATGTTGAGGATTTCGCCGAGCCTCGGCCGCCGGCCGGGTTCACCGACCGGTTGCCAGAAGCCTTTACCTATAACTCGAACCTTCATGCGCTACTCCTTAGCTGATGGTGATCGCGTCAGGATAGACGTTGTGGATCGGAACCGACTTCAACGGAACCAGGTGAGCGCTCACCGTGATCGTCGGGGTGTTACCCGCGGTCACATACCGAATCCCGAGATACCTTTCGCTTTCGCTAAGGGCTGTCGGGGGGATCGGAATGGCGAACACATAGCCAGCAACCAAGAGGTCGGCATCCTGCGCCGGCGCAGTTGGTGTGCCTGACTCGAAGATGCGGCGACCGATAAGCTGGCGGCCGGTTGTCTGAGCGGCGTCCGACGCGTATTCAACGTCGAACGTGTAGTCTTCGTCGCCACTGGTTTGGTCGGCGGCCACTTCCACGTTGAACACGACTGCCAACGGTTCACCGTTTCCGATGGACCGGTCTACACTGAGGTCGATGACATTCGTCCCGACCGCGCTCGCTGTAACAGCTTGTGAATTTGAGAACTGTCCTTGGGCGTCTAAGATCATATTTTTGTCTCCTTTTTCAGACTTAAGCGATCGCCGTTTCGCCTTGAGTGAGCGCGTCAACGGTGCGGCATGGAATCCCGCGGAACGACGACTGACGTTTGCCGTCAACCGTGTCCCAGGTCAATCCGCCGCCACTGATGATGTCGTTGCGACGGAGCAGGTCAAGCCGCTGGTGAAGGGTCCGGTTCATGTAGAACACGGGCTTGCCCATCCCCATCGAGGGAATGCGGTGAACCGCTTTGATCATCAGTTCAACGAGATCGGCGTTGTCGGCCGACAGGTCGATGTTCGCGATGCGAACAGCAAACCGCCAGTCGCGAAGCGAAATGCCGCACTTCCACTGCCACCGATCGCGATACCCCATCATGCGATTCCCAGCGACGCCAGCGGTGGTTTCCACCACTTGCAGGCCGAGGTCGTCATGTTGAAGACCGGCTTTCGACCCTTTCGGGAAGATGCCGTGGATGGTTTGCGCACCCCACACGACGAGCCAGATCGACATACAGTCGGTCTGTCCGCCAGCCGCGCCACCGAGGATCACGTTCTGACCGTTGCCGGCAGACGAGGATGCGTAGCGTGGAGACAACCCCGTGAATTCTTCGGGGTCTGTGCCGCTGTTTCCGTAGAAGATCGTCGAGGCCATTTCTTGATTCATGGCTTCGATGAAGGCTCCGGCTTCGGACAAGCGGAACGCAGCGGTGTTGCCGTTGAGTTCTGCCAAGTCCTTGTCGACTTCTGACCAGGCTTCGAGCATGCCGCAGGCTTCGTCGATCTGAGCGGTCGTGGACTTCGACGGTGTGACGCCGTTGTTCAGCAAGCGCCAGGTCGCAGTCGGAAGACCGGTGCGAACCGTGGTGCGATCGCCAGTCGGGAGGTTGCCTTCCTTCCAGAGCATGTCTGAGAGGATTTCGTTGCTTTGTGCTAAGAGCTCAACAATAGATGGAACTTTGCCGTCGGGGTCGAGCCGTTTCGCCCAATCGGCCAGCGTGAGAACGTTAGCTGCGAGTGTTGACATAGCGTGTTACTCCTTTTTGTCGGATTTCTCGCCGTAGAAGATTTCTTCCATCGACTTTTTGGTCGTACCCGTTTGTGCGCCAGGCACAACCAATTGGTCTTCGGACATCGCCTTCCCGATGCGAGTTACGAACTTGAACATCGCTGGGTGGTTTCCGTAACCCATCTTGTCCAGTTCTGCTTGCAGTTCGCCGCTTGGGTCAAAGCGCTGAACAACTCGCTTGGCGAGCTCGGCGTTCACCGTGAACGCGTCTCCACCAAACTCCTTGTCGCCCTTGACAGCTTCGAACCACGACTTCTTTCTTTCCTCGACGAAGGTCGCAACACTCTGGTTTTGCTCGTTGAGAAACGATTGCGCTTCTTCCTGGGACATGCCTCGCTCTTTGGCAATCGCAGCGATTCTGTCCACAACGCTCGTTTCTAAAATCGAACCGTCCGGCAGCTTCAGGTCGTACTTCTCGGGCACGACTTTCGCTGGCGGTGCGTCCTCGGTCTTCGGAGGTGTGGCTGGTGTGTCTTTTGGCTTGGCCGGTTCCGTCGGCGGTTTCTGATCCGCTGGCGGTGTTGCCGGTGGTGTTTCCTTACCGGACTCGGCCGGGTTCGGGGTTTCAATTGGTTCAGGCATTGTTTACCTCTCTTTTTTCGGCTTCTTGTGCCATCTGAACGTAGGCTTCGGGCTTGGCCTGCATCACATCAGCGAGCAGCTTCAGTCCGATATCTCTCCGTCCTTCGTTGAAAAACGTTGTGTTGTTGCCGGTGAAACTGGTCTCGAAGATCCCGGCCTTCTCCAAGTAGCGCCAGACAAAGCGTCGTCCGGCCGGAAGTTCGAGGATCGTTCGCACGTCCTCGAGCTCTTGCTTGTTGCGGAACCGCTCTTTGCGGCCCGCAGCCTGTACCTGCTCTGCGTCTGCGGCGTTGGCCACTAGCGCATCCTGATCTTCACGCGCCCGCCAGCAGCTGTTCCTGCCGACATCGCAATGCCTACTTCAGCGCCAGTCGTGGGAGTCGTGTCCGCACCGAGATAGCCACGCACTGTGTTCGTGGACACGAGTGTGTCTCCCGGGTTCACCGTGCCTGTCGTGAGCGCGAGAACAAATCCGTCGTAATAGACATCGACGATCGAACCTGTGGATGCAGCCGCCTTCGCGATACCGAACCAGGTCGTGACATCGATCGTCAGCGTCGAGACCATGACGGCTGGGCCGCAGCCCGCCACCGCATGCGTCGAAACCAGAAGGTGTCCTTCGATAGCGGCAAGATTCCCAGATAGACACATCGGGATCGAGTTGCCGAGACTGGTTCCAGAAGTTGTTGCCGTGCTCGGCAGCACACCCGTGCTTTCAAAGTTGCCCGCAACGCGCATGCTCTCATCGTTGATCTGAACGACCGGAAGTCCCTTGTGATTCGCGATGGTCTGAACGGGATCGTCAACGTCAGCAATCTGGGTGATGTAGACCTGGCCAACGGTGATCGTCGACACCTGGAACCGGAAGAAGGTCGCGCGACTTTCGGCACGAACAGTGCCGCTCCAAGCGATGTTGCCCGCTGTGACCGATGTGGCCACGACGTCCCAGGTGGCCATATCCCTGCTTCTCTGCAAAGCGATCGTTCCGGTCGATAGACCAGCGACAGACCACGTGGCCGATTCGCCAACCTGCAACTGAATCGGCGGGGTCGCCGTGTCTGCAGCTGTCGTCGAACTGATGGTGACAGCCTCTGAGGCAGATGCACCGGCCAGCCACAAGAGAGCGGCAAGCGCGGTTGTTCCAAATACCTTCTTCATATTAAGTTCTCCTATTGCTGGACGGGTGCGCCGGCCTGCGCGGCTGCCATCAGCCGGTTGAGCGCGGTATCCCCTTCCATGCTTGTCTCTGACAAATCTTTCGCGGTCTTCGCCATCGGTGGCAGTGTCTCGGCCACCTGGCTCGCCTGCGCAGCCTTCTGGCGTTCAGCACGGATCTCGGCCACCTTCTCGTCGGTGCGCACGATGTCCGGTTCGATGCCGAGGCGATCTGCGTAGCGGTCGATGAACTGGTCGAAGTCCACCTTGTCGCCGATCGAGTTATCGCCCGTGGTCTTGATCGTGTTGCCGACGAAGCCCAAGAAGCGTTCGTGCCCGGCGATGCCCACAAGTTTCTGGGCCTGGGCCATGACCGACTGGTATTCGACTTTCAGCTTCACGCCTTCAAGTTCTTCGGGCGGCTCGGGGATCAGCCCCTGCCGCTCCAAGAAGTTGAAGGTCAAATCAATGAGAGGATCGAGAAGGTCCTGGTTCAGCTGCTCGAGGACTGGACCAAGCGCCAGCAGTTTTTCTTCGTGGCGTTCCTCAACCTCTCGTGCCGTGATCTCGCGCCGGTCAGACTGGGCGAGCATCAGGAACAGGTCTTCATAGAACGACCGCTGGATCCGCATCTGGTGCTCGCGGATGTCCTCGACGAGCTCGCCAATCCGGGGGTCAACCTCGTGGATCGGACGCAGACCCTTCTGGCCATCACGTTCCGCTGCATAGGTGATGTCGCCCGGCAAGAGCGAGACTTTCGTCGTTCTCAGTTCAGGCGGGCCCGCAAGCGGTGGATTTACCAGCTTCTCGATCGCCTGAGCCTTGCGCTTGTGCATCGTCTGCAAGGCTTTGATGTCGCCCAAGGCGATCATGCCCGGGCACTCAGTTCCGTAGGCGTCCTCGCCCGTGACTTCCCAGCGAGGGGACAGGCTTGGGAAATAGTCGTAGCCGGACTCGCGCAGATAGCGATCGTCGTCGGCGCCAGTCAGGTAGGGCTTGTTGTCGCCCATGAAACCCTTCTCGTAATAGCAGGACGAGAACCGCTTATACCGCGATGACAGTTTCGTCGGGTCGAACTCGTCGTTGGGCTGCACCACGTGACAGACATCGATCCACGTTTCATAGTGGCCGTTGTCCCAGGCGTTCTTCACGTGCTCAGAGAACTTGGACCAGTCGGGCTGACCGTTCGGTTTCATCACGCCGAACTTGCGAACAAGCTGGCGGACGGTGTAGCGAAATTCGCGGAAGAACACAGCGACCTTGTTCTTCTCGTCGTTGGCAATCATGTACGACCCGATCGGCATCGGGTAGCAGCGCAGCACGTCTTCCAGGTCTTCCTCGATGAACATCGATCCGGTCGCGAACACGCCGATGTCGCCATAGACGATTGGCAGTGCGTTGTACAGATTCGAGCGGAGGAAGGCAGTCGACATCCGCTGGCTGACTTCGTGCAACCACTCTTTGACAGGACCGAACTCGGCCATGTCGGGGTCGGGCGTGGTGAGCCGAAACCACGGTCGCGCGGGGGATGTGACGCCGCCCATCATGCCCGATCGAAGAGTGCGCGCCGCAAGCGTTGCGGTGGAATCGATGATCTTCTGATTGCGTCGATCACCGCGGTTCGTGTCCGTGATCATGAAGCGCGGACGCCGCGGTAAAATGAAATCGCCCAGATCGCGCCAGTGCTGCAGAAATGACGAGCGCTCGATCTCAAGCTGAGAGCGAAGCAGTTCGTTCTTCTCGCGTTTGCTCTGCGCTTTGTACGCGTGATTGACGAGGACGTCGGCCACTTACGCTCCTAGGAGGGTCTTGCCCGCGCCAGTTGCTTGGCCGGTGACACCGAGAGGCGTCGTCAGAATCGTGCTGCTCTTGCCCTGGCCTGAACCTCGAAGCGCGGTGTTGCGTGCTTGCTGGCGAGCTCGGTTCGCGTTGGCTTCTTCCTGATCCGCGTGAGCCTTCGCTTCTTGCTCGAGTTTCGCCTGGTTCTGTTCCTGTTTCTTTTTCTCTTTCTTCGCTTCCTTCTTCGCCCTCTCGGACTCGCTCACTGAGTAAGCGGTTCCGGCGACAGCGACAGCAGCACCAACAACAGCAGCAGTTACAGCAGCCATATCAGATGACCTCACACAAATACGACCGCTCTTGCAGACGAAAGCCCCGTTTCAGCAGGCTCGTCTCTTTGATCGGCGTACGAGATTCCAAAGCGATAGTGATCCAGTCGGCGTTCCTCTTGCCCCAGGCGATGAACGCATCAAGAAGAATGGCGCCTGCGCGTGTGCCGCGATGTTCCTCGGGCACCCACCAAAATGTTTCGGCGAGAACAGTGATGTCGGGATTAAACAAATGCGGCGTGACAACGCCGGCGATGAGGCCCATGCGTTCGCCGGTCTCGCGATCGTAGGCAATGAGCACAAGGTGTTTTTGGATCAGGTCGGTGATGCCCTTGCGGGCGAATTCGTCGGTGGGGAAAAGCGGGAGCTCGCTGGCAAAGAAGTCGGAAAAATCCTTCAGCTGGATGACGAGCCAGTCCAAGTCATCAAGTGTTGCGGGGCGAACGAGAACGCCCTGACGTTCTACGACCGATGTGTCCACGGGCGAAGTATTGCGAATATCGCATCATGTTGTCAATGGCTAAATGGTTGATAATCAATGTGTTTGGAGAATCCGAACGGGTCTACCGTCGATCTACCTGAACGGATCCCAGTCGGAGACCGTCTTGTTTCCGCCCGCCGCGAGGCTGGGGTGGACGGCCGCAATCGAAGCGGGCATCTCGACAAAGGCGAAGGTCAGCGCAAGCCCATCGGCTTCATCCGGTGAGAACTTGAGGCGCTTTTTGATCTGGTCTTTTTCCTCGAGCCTGAACTTCCCGTTGTGGAACGTGTAGGTCGGTGCGGTCAATTCCTTGAGCAAGCCTGGGCGCCGAGGCAGCGATCCGCCCTTCTTCACCCAGTCAGCCATTCTGAACCACATCTCCGAACGCTTGTTGAAGTAACGCGCATCATCGGCCTTGCCAGAAAAGTTGACCGGTACCGGCGCGTAGCCAGCCAGCTGATAGGCGTCGATCACCGAACCACCGAATCCACCGGTGTCGTCGATGAACACATTCTCGACGGGCACCATGTCCTTCGCCTGCCAGTTGCTCTGAGCGAGCGCAATGCGCGAGGCCACGTCCTGGCCCTTAGCGTTACGCATCTCGATCGGCTTGATCTTCGCGTGCAGACCCTGTCGCGGGAAGATAATTGTTCGATCGTCACCCTCGCGAGCCACGTCGACACCGAATCGCTTCTGCGAGAAGTCGTATTGATTGGGCTTGAGCATGCGTTCCATCGCGGCCTCGACGTCTGCGACCGTGATCAGCTGATTGAACCCACCAGGCGGAAAGAGGCCGAGGATCGTGGCCATGACCCACGGGTTGTCACGACCGTAGAGTTTGAGCTGCGCACGCGCGTCGTCAGCGGCTTGTGGTCCGAACCGCGGCGAATAGAAGAATGCCTTCGCATCATCCGGGTCACCCGTGATCGTGATCACGACCCAGAGCTCACGCGCAATCGTGCTGATGTGGTAGAGCAGTCCCGTCAGGCTTGTCGGGTTGCCTGCTGCGGCAATCAGTGCATCGACAGGGCCACCCGTGAAAATCTGTTCCGCCTTCTGACCAACCTCGACCGGCATGTCGCCCGTCTCATCCAAGAGAACGAACGGGTATCGCGAGTGCAGGCCTGACAGTGCGCGACCAATCGCTTCAGAGTCGGCATCCTTGGCATACGATCGCGCGGACAAGAACCAGGTCTCTGCGTGATCCTTGGCGAAGATGCGTTCGACGTTCAGAGCGAATGCGCGCTTCAGGAACTCTGATCGTTGCTGCCACTTGGCGAGCTCGGCCCAGAGGTTGTCACGTAGGTTGTCGCGGCCTTCACCCGAGAGCGCTGCGCCCTTCGGATGCTCACCCTTATCGGCGAAGCAGGCGAGGCGGTGCCAGCCAATCCATGCGAGCACAGCGGATTTGCCGGGACCAGTGCAGGCCTTCATTCCGAGGCGTCGACGCGGATTCACCCCGCCGGCGAGGGCGTTGAGCGTGTCGGCTTGCCATGGATCAGGCGAGGCCTTGAGTTCAGTGGTGACGAAATAGAGAGGGTCTTCGCGCCAGCGACGGATCTTCTCTTGGGCTGGGGTCACTTAGTATTTCGGTCGGCGTGGTTTACGCGGCTTCATTCGGTTGGTCCTTCGACCCGGCCACAAGGTCTTCGAGTCTGAGCGTGCCTTCGACTTTCAGCTTGGGCGTAAAGATCCCGAGCTCTTTGCCGATTTCCTTCAACGCTTCGATCTTGGGCCAGAGCTTTAGTTTCTTCGTGTCGCCTACGCGCTCACGATCGGGGCCACGGCCCTCGTAGAGTTCATCGGATTCGACGGCAGCGATCGCGGCCGCAAGTTCGGCGGGCATTTGTTTAATCGGCAAGATGTTCCCGTTCTCGTCGTAGGCGTCGCGAATGTCGACGAGGGCGATGCGCTTCATTTCTTTGAGCACACGCTGGCGGGCCCACTCATTGCCGGCTTCGACTGCAGCGGCAAGGCGTTTCGGGCGTTCACCGCTGCGATCGTAGCGAAGCCAATCGGATAGATCGGAATAGCGGATGTCCCAGGATTTGGAGAGTTCGATGAGGTCGCCGCCTTCAACCAAGTGCTTGCACACTTCGTCGATGAGGCCCGGCTTCTCGAGCAGAGCCTTCAGGCGGTCTTCGTAGGTTGGTTCTTTCTGCTTCACCATCGCCCGGCAAGTATAGATAACCGGTGCGATTTTCGCAACGGGCTAGGCAATACGTGTCACGCGCAAGCCCAGCGGCTCTGGCTCACGCCGGAACTGTTTGTTGTAGCGCTGCTCTTCCTGGCGAACGCAGCGACCGATGCTGGCATTGCGTCGCTCATCAGGCTGGCCGTTGGGCATGGCGTGCCACTTGATCAGCATCGACTCGCCAACTTCCAGCTTGTCGATCGGATAGAGGCGTCGGCTTTCGATGGCCGCGCGTCTGATCGACTGAGGCCGGAGCTCGAGCGGCTTGTCCCAGTTCTCGCGCTTGCAGCGGGCGCAGTAACGGGGTGGCTGCGGCAGGCGTGACACCCAGATCCAGCCGCAGTGCAGGCAGGTGCAGTGATGAATGTGTGAGGGTGCGTTCATGGTCGCGGAGCATACAAAAAAAGAGGCCTTGTCAACAACCAATGGTCAGAAATAGCGACCAGTTGCCTTCTGCTTACTCAAGACCTCATTTTCGAAAAGAACGATTTAAACGCATTTCTTCCACTTCTTCCGGGTGCCTTCCACTGGATTTCTTAGGAATCCTAACAAGACGGTCGTGTATCTGCCTATTGGTTGGTAGGTCAGTATCTTTAACCCATTACATATCTATATATATATTCTTTATGGAAGGTAGTGGAATAGTGGAAGAGTATATATAGATCAACGGTTTTCGCCTTCCGCATACCTTCCGGGTCATCCACATTCTGGTTTCCCCATAGGATCGAGCGAATGAAGCACCATTTTGGCCACGGCCGACGGCGTGTAAGGGCCTGATTTAGTTCAGAAATAGTTCTTGACACACCACAGGTTATAACCTATATGTATGGTGTCAACGGTCACAACACAGGGGGCACAATCATGTTCGAAACCACGATGAAGAAGACGGCGAAGTTTGCCTTTTACTGGAAAGAGCCAAGCACGACTGAGACGCTGGCGATGTACCGACTGAGCACAGAGTTCGGCGAAACCGAAGTCAGCGCCTACGGCCTGAACGTCGCGAGCGTTGCGATCCCGCTGACGCCCACGTTCGAGACCTGGAAGACGATGGTGTGCTCCTTCAAACGCTGCGGTTTCTGCTGGACCGAGTTGAACGGAACACCTGAAGCGACAGCCGCGCACGTTGAAGCCACTCATCCAGAGCATCGGCGCCTGGCCGCGGTCTAAGGAGGATCCTATGATTGTTACACCTTTGATGATGGCCATTACTTCTGTGATTGCGCTCTCGTACAACGCTCTGGCTGCGCGTCCGCGTCTGAGTGAGCCGCCGGCGATTGTCTGCTCGAGCGATCGGAACAACCACGCGAAACACCCTGGCATCGACTGCCAGTGGCAGAGCCGCTATCGAATTAGCGAGGACGGAACCTATCGCCGGGGGGTGAGACCGTGAAGTGCCGAGAAGATCATAACTGTGGATTGGACGTACCGAAGGGTCATCCGAAAGAAGCGCAGCACACGCCGACGTACGGAGTTGAGGAAGTAACCTGGCTAGAAGGAATTGCATTGGGCCTTCGGTTCGCCGTTCGCACGATAGATCCGCTAAGCGGCGTCATCAATGGTGGCTCTACCACGTTGACGTATTGTTGCACCCGCGAACAAGCAGAAATCATCGTCCGCGCCGTCAACTCGTATGAGGAATTGAGCGAGATAAAGAATCTACTTCTAAAAGCCAAGGAACGATTCGATCAGGGCTTACCCATGGAGTATTCAGAGCTAGTCCAGAAGGCCATCGCCCAGGCCGAAGGTCGTTGGTCATGAACACCTATTTCTTGCAGGACGCTTGGGAAGCGCTTGTCTGGTGCGAAAAATACGGACTGGAAGTTCTATCGTGAACCGCCCATATCGAAAGCCCAAGTCGTACGCGAACATCACCGACCCGTGGCAACCTTCAAAGAAACCCTGGAAACCAGGCGACATCGTTGAGCGCGGCTACTTACCTTGCCAAGACTGCGGCCGGCCTCACGATCGAATCGCGGTCAGCGACAACATGGCCCTCTGGCACGCCAAGGACGGACACATCTACCGACCGATTCGCCAAGTCGACTACCTGCACGCGATGGTCGGGGTGTTATTGGATCTCTGCAAGCGTCTCCACATCGAGAAATGCAAAGGCGCCCGCGGTGGCTGCAGCAGCTGCATCGACATCGCAGTAGCCGAACACAACTACAGGGCGCAGCCATGATGCCCATCGAACGCCAGGTCTGCAGCCTCGAGCTCGCGAAGCGCCTCCGTGATCTGGGCGTGAAGCAGGAAAGTCTATGGTATTGGGTCATCGGACATCCCAAATTAGATGCGTTCCTCACGCATTATGAAGACTACACAGGACCGAACATCAAAAGCTATTCCGCCTTCACCGTCGCCGAACTCGGCGAGATGCTGCCGGTCGCCCCATTTCACTGTGAATGTTATGTGTCCAAGGGGCAGAGGAAACGGCTGATTACCGAACGCATTACAAGTGCCTTCCACACAGAGTTCAGTGACACCGAAGCCGACGCCCGCGCCAAGATGCTCATCTACTTGATCGAGCAAAAGTTGGTGACGCCATGAGCCCTGAAATAAAGATGTGTTCCCACACTCGATTCCATTTCGACAATGAACTTCCCAATCCGAACTGTCACTTATGCTTGCAGGAAGGGCTAGACGCCGCCACCGAACTGATACGGGAGCTAAGGGATAATGCAGATAACTTTGCTTGCGCTATGGCTCCTAATTTTAGTGATGAGGAAAAGAAGGAACGGTGGGAAAGGCTTAGTAAGGCCATCGAAAAAGCCTCTGCCTATCTCAACGGCAAAGAGGCGAAGACGTGACTCCGCGCAACTATTTGAACTGGGGCAAGGGCAAACGCCTGAAGCTGTTCTACGGGCGCGAGGCCACGATCTTGGAGGACGGACAGTACGTCGCCAACGACAGCGCCGGCCTCTGGGTTTACCAGATTCGCTACACCGACACGGGAGAGGAATCACGTTGGATTCCCTGCGTCGGCGACAAAATAATTGATGATAGGGGGAAAAATGAATGACGGATTCTTACACGCAGAACCAGAAGTGACGGGGCCGCGACGAGCTCAATTGCAGACCAAGCCCGGCGAGCCGAGATTCCCTGAGCGAATTTCCGAACTTGCGGACAAGATCGGCCAAGACAATCCCGCACTCAACCGCGAGCAGTGCGTTGTCGTCGCCGTGGCAGAGATGGTCGAAGACGAGATTAAGGCTATTCGTCGAGAAGGCAACCTCGTCCGTGGCGGCCTCACCGAGCGCAAGTGGTTTGCGGGTCTAGCAATGGAAGGGATGCTTGCGCACTCATGCGATCAGGCGCCAGACCAGCGATACGAGAAGGCCGAAGAGCTCGCTGCGCGTGCCTACAAGATGGCCGACGCCATGCTCAAGGAAGGTGCGAAATGTTGAACCGCGACGAGATCAAAGAATTTGGCGAGGCCATGAACAAAACGCTTGCCAATGACCTACGCAACAAACTCATCCTCGCTGGCGCCTCGATTCTTATCTGTCATCGCTGCGGCAACGGCTCGAACCCGGCCAAGCCTTGGATCCAACGCCGCCCGCAGCCACCAAAGCAGTGTTGGGCGTGCAACTCGCCCTATTGGCAAACGCCCCGTCGGGCGAAGAAGGCGGCGTGAGGCCATGACCATCAAATCACTAAAGGAAGCGAGGGAAATCATTGTGAACTGGAACAAAATGTTCCCCGAAGAAGGTCATCGTCATGAAATAGCGAATGGCGCATCCGATGGCCATGAATACTGGCAAGCCAAAGGAGCCCTCGCAGCGATGGAGTTTGAAGAGGTGAAGGGGTTGGCGTGGGCCATAGAATATTTTTTGAGTGAGAAAAATGCCCCTGTTAAGGACTTAGTTCTAATGAGGGATTCTGTTGAAAAACTAAGTGAAGCCCTCGCCAAATTCAAGAGCAGTTTAGGAAAGGAGTCTTAAGATTTGAGGATTAGCTTAGTGGAAAAGCACTGGTGGTACCTGTAAAACAGTATCCAGTTTCAGAGGTTCGATTCCTCTATCCTCAATATTTAGCTAGTGCGGCGTGGACGGTGACACGCAGTCGCCTATAAGGAGAGACTGAGATTCCAAACGGCCCAGTTGCCCCAGTGGGGTGACATGCAATGGAAAGCCAAGGCAGGAATCCGATAGCCGGTTCAATTCCGGCCACTAGCAACAGATTTAAAACGGCACCAGTTCTTCCTGAGCGTCAGCCTTCCGCCACACTCGTCGCTGTGACCCACCGTTCCATTCCTTAGAGCTCTTCCATCCCAGAGTCGTCAGCACCGCGCCAATCCGCCGCTGCACACCGACGTCGAGTTTGCCTAAATCGATGTGCAGGCAGTCCGTCGCAATGTCGCGAACCATGACCTCGCCCTTGCCCAACAGGTAATCGTAGATCGCGCCTTCCCACTCGTCGGCCTGGCGCCGCTCTTTCTGTTCCTTCTCGGTCTCGTCCTTCGGCATCTCGTACCAGGTGTCGCCGCGCTTGAACTTGGCCACGGCCTCAGCGAAGAACTGTTCGCGATCGGTCCGAATCATTTCCTTGTTGATATCCCGGCACTTGATCGGCCAGAAGCGCCGGCCGCCCGTCGAGTCCCTTAAATAGTTCGTCTCGTTCGTGGTTCCGACGAAGATCGACATGCGCGGGTGGTCTTCTGCGACCCGTCCGTAGGGCGCGCGATAGCGATCGGTTCGGCAGGTTATGACCTGCTTGATGCGCGTGACTTCCGCGCGCGAGAACGAATCGAGCTCCGCGATTTCGATGATCATCTTCCCGTGCAGGACCATGAAAAAGTCCTTGTTCGTCACCGATTCGTGGGCCTCTGCGTACCAGCTGCGGCCGATGATGTCGAGCGCTGTCGATTTGAACGTGCCCTGGGCCCCCTCGAGGACGACCATGTTATCGACCTTGCAGCCCGGCTCATGAATGCGCGCGACCATCGAGATCCAGAAGTTGCGTCCGACAGCCCGGGTGTAGGGCGTGTCCTCGGCGCCGAAGCAGTCGATGAAAAAAGGTTCGATCCGTTCCTTTCCGTCCCAGGTCAGAGTCGACATCCAGTCGAGCGGCGCATTCTTCGAGTTGCGGTGACCGTAGAGGATCACCGCCTTGTAGACGATATCGTCGGACATTTTGTGCAAACCGATCTCGCGCTGCATGAACTCGGCGAGAGCGATCGAGTCCTTGTCGCCCCACTCTCTGAACGGACCGCCCCAGGTCGTGAAGTATTTGCGGTGGAAGACGTCGTACCAGATGCGGCCGGTCAGATCCTGATGCCTGTCGATCACACGCATGGCGTTGTCGACGTTGATATAAGGCGTGCCGTTGTTGTTCGAGGCCAGGGCCAGCTGGTCGTATAGGGCATAAAGGCTGGGTGAACTATCTTGGTCGTCGCCCGTATTGACCGTGACGTGGACGTTTGCTTGGGCAGCGGCGAGAGTATTGCCACCTCTCTCCACAACCGCGGTGGCCTGGGCAAACACCGATGCGCGAGGCTTTGCCCAGTCCCTGAAACTCGGCCAAGTCCAGCCATCGGCTACCGCGTCAGCTGCATCCCACCCTTCAGGTTGCCCATTTGTATCGATCAACTTTAATTCGGGGCAGTGCGGTGAAAGGATGCGACCTATTGCTTTAATCGCTTCGAGCCCGGGTTTGTCCGCATCCGGCCAGATCAGAATCTTGCGCCCGTGCAGCGGCGCCCAATCCGCCTTGTCCCAGGCCTTCGCCCCGTTCGGCCACGTCACCACCACGTACACATGGCCGGCGATCTTGCGCGCTGCGTCGGCCGCCTTCTCGCCTTCGACCAAAAGCACCGCTGCATCCGGGCGTTCTGCCAAGAGCTCGAGCCCGTAAAGTGGACGCGGACTTGGGAAGCCCTTCTGAACCCATCGTCCTACGCTCGCACTCCACGCCCAGGGCGAGAATTCCTTGCCGGTAGGGGTGTCATAGCGGGCCACGTAGAAAATGGGCTTCCCGGCCGAATCTCGGTAGGGCCAGGTGGCCACAGGCTGACCGTGCCTGACATGGACCATGGGCGGAACAATCACGCCATCGGGCGGTGCGGTTATCTGATGCTCTTTGGGAGGTTGCTTGGCAGGTTCTTCGGCAGGACTGAGTTGGAAACCAATTTGGGCGGCCAGTTGTTTGGCGGCCGCAGCTTGAGTGATGTTCTGGATCGCAGCGTAGAGGCTGACGAGATCGCCACCCCGTTCATCGCCGGCGAAGTCCGACCACTTCCCAGTTTCAAAATTTGCTTTACAGGATTCTCCGGGCCCGCCGCGTAGCGATGCGCAGGTCCATTCCCGGCCGATGAGTTTTCCACCGGGTAACCATTGCGGAATGAACTCGCGCGAGCGCGCAAGTAGGGCCTCCGACAGTCCCTTAAAATCAAGAAGTTTTTTTGGCAATCGCCCCCCTGATGAGCGAAATTGCTTCCTCGGGGGATCGTGCAATCCCTGCTATCCCACCGGCTTCGTCGACGACGTTCAAAAATTGTTGTTGCTCTACTGTGATTCGACCGGTGGGCGTCTTCACTTCGATCGCTACAAACACTGCGATTTTCCTGCCGACCATCTCGGGTGTTACAAAAACGGTTTGCCAACCTACAACATCAGAAGAACCTTTGCAAAGTCCTGACGATAAATATCCGCCGGCCTTTAGCTCATACGTTCCGACTTGATTTCGGAAGACGCGCGCACCCATCTTTGCGAGCGCAACCATGACGCGACGAAGTATTGGTGTTTCCGTCGACACGTCACTTCCGCGCGAATCGGTACGCGTCCTCGCGCACAGATAGAACTGCGTCTTTCATCGCATCGATAAACTCTTGCGCCACGATCACACCGCGACTGTAGCCGGGAATGTAGGCGTCGCAGATCCGTTCCTTGATCGACCGCGGCACACGTCGCCAGTGGCGCATGCACATAATCTTCGATTTCGAGATCCGTTGATCGCACTCGGGAATGATGCACGCGTTGATCATCCCCATAGAAGCCAACCGAAGAGAAAGCCCATGATTGCACCGGAGAAACCGGCCACCATGAATCCGATGACTACCGCTGAATCGTTCGGGTCGTTCATACGATGCGTCCTTCTGCCAGCTTCCGTCGCTGGCGTGCCTGAAATACGTGATGAGCCCATGCGTAGGGTTTCTTGTAGCCGCGCTGTTTACCAATTGCGATCAGGTCTTGGAGCGTTTCTGCCCTGCCTTGTTCGCGGCGTCGCTGCGCCTGGATGACCGCCGGATCGACTTCCACGAGATCGCCATCGACGTGATCCACTTGTCGCGGCTTCGTTTCGAACGCCGTCCCGCAGAACTGGCACGTTGTGCGCGCGAAGAACTGCGCCGCGAAGCAGCGTGGACAAATACGCACGCTGGGCCCAGCGTCACCGTTTTGCTTGTGGCCGGAGTCCCGTCCGAGCAGTGACCAAACTCGATCCTCGTCGGGGAGGCCGTGCTGCTGGCAGTTCCCGGCGTGATCAAGGATGATGGCTTGGGCCTTCCCCGGAGAAGGCCGCAACGCACGCCCGACTTGCTGTAGGTACAGTCCAAGACTTTGTGTTGGCCGAAGAAGAATTGCCGCCTCAATCGCCGGTAGATCAAATCCTTCCCCGAAGAGTTCGACATTGGACAGAACTCGCACATCGCCTCTCTCAAACTTTTTAATTGCTGCATCTCTCTCTGCGACATCGGTCTCACCGTCCACGTGGGCAGCGGGAATTCCCGCCGCTTGGAATTGGCTGACCACGTGCTTGGAGTGCTCGATCGAGACGCAGAACACAACCGCGCGTTTGCCAGCCGCGTACTTCACATAATGTTTGATCGCATCGCCGGTGATCGTCGGGCGGTCAACGACGGCCGCGAGTTCAGACTTCACGTAGTCGCCCATCTTGGTGTGGACGCCAGAGACATTCACCGACGACGGGGCATAGAGGCGATAGGGTGCGAGGTATCCGTTCTCGATCAGCCACGCCACCGACGGACCGTTGATCATCTCTTGGAAGAAGTCGCCGAGACCCTTGCCGTCCAGCCTCTCGGGCGTGGCGGTCAGTCCAATATGGAATGCGTCAGGAAGGGACTTATGGATCGCGGCCCAGCTGCCGGCGGCGATGTGGTGGCACTCGTCCCAGATGATCAGTCTCGGTCTGCGTAGCCTCTGATAGCGACGAGCAAGCGTTTGGATCGAGGCGATCTGGATCGGTGCCCGGGGTGCCTCGAAGAATCCTGCGGCGACGACCCCAAAGCGAATACCAACGTCGTTGAACGTCCTTATCGACTGCTTCACGAGCTCGCGGCGATGAACCGTGAACCATGAGGACATCCCCTTTGACGCTGCAGTTCCGAGCATGTGAGCGGTGAGAAGCGTTTTGCCACTGCCGGTCGGCGATTGAATGAGCATTGAGCGCACGCCGCGCTGCATGAGGTCGCGCGCCTGGTCGATGATCACGGTCTGGTAGGGACGGAGGACGGTCATTATGATTTCGCCTGTAGCGGTGCGAGAATCGCATCAACCTGGGCAATGCGAGAACCGATCCAAGCCATGCACGGTACCGCCATGGAATTTCCGAGTGCTTTGTAGCGAGGTCCGTCCGCAGCTGGCTTGCCGCGGTACTTCACCAACGTGTAGTCATCCGTGAACCCTTGAAGGCGTTCGCACTCTCGAGGCGTGAGCCGACGAACCGTGGCCGAGTGAGAGACGGCCTGGCCCTGCGCTTGGTCAAGCGTGTGAGCCACGTTATCGGCGATGCCGTGTCCGTTGGCGCTGGTGTTTGCTGTTCGAACAGCCACAGCCTTAGTCGAGCTCCGATCAAGCGGTGGCGAGTGGTCTTCGCTGATCCCAAGCCCATCGTTGGCTTCACCATAGCCGCCACCGTTCTGCCAGTTGAAAGCGATGGGGATCAAATGACCAGCCTTGGTGTCGCTGTCGGCGCCCTTCGCGTCGCGTTCTTGAAGGCACCAGGCAATGTCAGGAACGAGCGGTGTGCCGCGCCCAGTCCCGTCTTCGCTTGCATCAAAACCGTCGGCGCGCAACGCATGGGTTACTTCAAGAGGGTTTAAAGGGTTTCCGTCTCCGCTGACGAAGG
>Ga0315910_10001597_pt1 | contig 20683 bp, 14 predicted proteins | sample EdamamesoilMG_FD_204470 | JGI IMG/M metagenome (GOLD analysis project Ga0315910, IMG submission 204470) | Garden soil microbial communities collected in Santa Monica, California, United States - Edamame soil | ecosystem: Environmental > Terrestrial > Soil > Garden | place: USA: California...
ATGTTAGTGCAAATGATCCCTTAAGCGGACTTAAAAATATAACTTTCTACTTGTTTAATTCAAGTCAAACGCTTATAAACTCAACAAATGTAAGTGTATCTCCTTTATTTATTAATTTCAGTCAACTTTCTGATGGTTTATATTACTTTAATGCAAGTGCTTGTGATAATTTTCTAAATTGCAATTATACTGAAAGAAGAAATTATACTATAGATAAAACTTTTCCATTAATAAGTTTTGGAGTTGGAACTGAGAATAATGATGCTAATCTGTCAAGATCCTTTATTTATGTAAATGTGTCTGCTTCAGATATAAATGAAGCAAACATATCTTTCTACTTATTTAATTCGACCTTTGGAATTGTAAATTCAAGTGTACACACGAATGGAGCAAGAACAATAAATTGGACAGATTTAGGAAATCAAACTTATTATTATAATATAAGTATAACTGATTTGGCTAATAACATAAATAACACCTCAACTAGGAGAATAACTCTAGATACCGCTCTACCTATAATAAACAGTATATCTGATGACCCTGACCCGGTAATAAATTCTACTCTTATCAACATAACTGCAAACGTAACTGATAATTTACTTATTTCTAGAATCTGGGTAGAAATTGAAGGAGTAAATTATACTTTATCTTTGTTGTCTGGAAACATGTATGGGGCCTTGATAAATACGAGCATATATTCTATAGGGTATCATAATTATACAGTTTATGCAAATGATAGCGTTTCAAATGATGCTTTGTTTGTAAATGCTACTTTTAGAAATGTATATGATCTTAATCCCCCTATAATAAACAGTATATCTGATGACCCTGATCCGATTGCCTTTACAAGATTACTTAACATAACTGCAAACGTAACTGATGATACTTTAGTTGAAAGCGTTTGGGTTACAATTGGCGAGGTAAATTATACTTTATCTTTGTTGTCTGGAAATATGTATGGGAATAATCAAATAAGTACATCAAACATAGGAGTTGGTGCATTCGACTATGTCGTTTATGCAAGAGATAGTAGCGGATATTATGTTAATTCTTCTATAGGTAGTTTTGTAGTTACTGAGGGAGATTATATAACAAATGTATCTGTAAGAGCAGTTAAGCCTAGCTCTCTTGACTGGGATAGATCTGGATTTTATGGAATTGTATTTTTTAACCCATTAAATTATTCAGTAAATGTAACCTTAGCTAATTTGTCAGCAAATGCAACTGGAGCAGTGTTTGCTTCAATAACTCAAGGTGCTGGAAACTCTTTCCCAACTACGGGGTGGGCACTAAATAATAATCGAGAGATTACGTGGAGTGGGAACTTTAGTATTCCTGCTGAGGATGCTATAGGATTTTACATAACTGCAACATCCAATAAAGTTGGAGAGACATTTAGAATAAGATATTCTGCTTTAATAAATGGTACAAATTATAGTGACCCACACACTCACTTATCGACTCAGAGTTCTGCGAACGGAATTCCCTTTGTTTCACTAGCATTTGATAATGTTTATCCCCATTATAATGAGACTCTAAGAGGAAATACTGCTAAAGTCTTTAGCGTTGCTTTAGCTGAAAGCACTGGAAGAGGAACAATTGGTACTGGAACTGTTTTAACTATAAATGTTCCTGAAGGATTTACTAATATTGTAAGTAATGGAGGTACAGGATGGGGAAGCGCTACAATAAGCGGAAATACTATAAATGTATCAAATACTGCTACGGTTTCAAATGGAAGAATAACTTATTCATTTAATGCTACTGCTCCCGCCGGTACCGCAGCACAAGGACTTTATTCAATGAAAGCATATGTTACTGGAACAAATGCAAATGCAGAACTTGAGACGGCGCTAAAAGTTTTTGATGGAGATGCTCCAATAATCAATTTATATCAACCGTTTAATGGATACAATTTCACTGGATTTTTGGCAAGCCCATTCAACTATAGCGTTAATGATGCAAGTAGCATAAGTAGTTGTAGTTTATGGGGCAATTGGACTGGAAATTTTGCTTTAAATCAGACCGCGGATAATCCATTAAGAAATACTACAAATAATTTTAGTATGGTAAACACGAGTAGCGATGGATTTTTCATATGGAATGTTGAATGTATAGATTTGTATGGTAATACTGGCTCTAACAAAACTAATTATACATTTGGGACATTTGAAACAGTTTCTTCTACTCAGCTTAATGATTCATATTTGATTGGAAATGATGAAAATGGAAATGTAACAATAACTTGGCAAAATTCTTTACACGCTACTAGCTATAAAGTTTATAGAAATACAAATTTAACAGGAAGTTTTACACTTGTAGATACTACGACTTCAAATAATTATACTGATTATAATTTTTCTGGAAATAGAAGAATGTTTTACAAAGTTGAATCTATAAATCCTGTTTCTTCTGCAAATAGTTCAAAGTACTTTGGAGCTTTAGTTTACACATTATCTAGAACTACAAATACAAGAAATTGGATAGGATTCCCAAGTAATGCTAGCTATATAAGAAATGCCACAACGGCATTAAATAATATAAGAAACGCAACCGCATTTACTATGTTTAACAATACTATTCAGAGAAGAGTAACTTGTAATGATTTCTCTTGCCCAAATTTCCCTGCCTGTACTGAAAGCAATTGTAATTTTGATCTCGTCGCTGGATCGGGATATGAAGTCAATATAAATTCTTCCGCTCCGACAAACGTAAACTGGAGCATGGTTGGAATAGTTTATGATCCTATAAATGTAAGTTTGGTAAAGAATTCTACTAGTTTTGGTAAGAATTGGATCGCTTTACCTGCAAATACTTCTCTTGTAAATGCACAAGGATTGTTTGGAAATATAACTTATGCTGATGCTGTTTCAAGATGGAATTCTACTATTCAAACTTCACAAGGATTAGTTAGAAATCCTATTGGTGCAGGATACATAGGTAATAATTTTATATTAACTATTGAAAGCGGATATGAAGTTTCAGTTAACAATACTTTTAATTGGACTCAAAGATAAATCATATAAACGGAGTAACAAATGTTTCTATAAGTGCCGCAAGAACAAGAATAAGTAGAGATATAACTATAAGTATGCCTAAGTCGAAAAGAGTTCTTTTCATATTTGAATTATTAAAATCATTTCTTACAATTTTTATGAATATTATTCCTCCAACTAAAGAGGCAATAAAATATGCAAGCATTTCAGGTATTCCATGGATAAGGTATTTAGTAAACAAAAGAGGTAGAGATGTTAAACCAAGAGTATGTTTTGCTAAACTGCCTATAAGAAATCCTAATATGCTTGCGTTCCAAACTAAAATAAAAAGAGAACCTGCACCATAAAAAAGTGCAAATACAAAACTGAAAAGCAAAACTCTAAGATTATTTAATATAATTATTGAAAAGTCAGTAGGGTTTATTACGTTTGCAGTTATTGAATCTCTTGAATTTTTTATACTCTCTATTATATCTGACTGCATACTGAATGCAGTTATTGCTGTTTCCTTTGGCAGTATTATTGACCAAGATACAAAAGCTAGAAGGTATCCTAGAAAAAGAGAAACTAAAAGAATTATGAGCTTTGAATGCTCTCTTAATATCCATTCTTCTTTTTTATCTCTATTTTGTTTAACTTCTTCTATTATAAGCGAACCTTGAACTATATATAAGCATGAAATTACAGTTAGAAATACCATAACTATGGAAGAATATTCTGGAAATACCCATATTGAAAAAACAAGAGAAAGAGAGGCATAGAAAAAACCAATAAAAGCAACTTCAAAAGGGTGTCTATTAGCCTTTTTTGGGCTTATTAATATCTGTAAAAGTTTTTCCATGGAAAAATTAGTTATGTTTTATTTATAAATTGTTGTAACTGTTGAAAATAAATGTTTAAAAAAGCTGATATTTATAATAAATGTAAGAAAAATTATAAAATGGTGAAAAATATCAAAATATACGTAGCTTTATTGTGCTTTTTATTATTTCTAAATTTAGCTCTTGGAGCAGAAAATCACATTATATCAAATTCTGATAATTGGAGAGATGTTTTTTCTTCAGTACATTATGCAAATTTAAATGGATACGATAGCGATTTTTTGGTTAGCACAAAACATGGCCCCTTGCTTCTTGAAGGTCTTTTAAAAGATCAAAAATACACTATAATAAGCTCAGATAGTAGAGCTTATGTCTTAAATTATAAGGATATGATGGAGGGTGCCGATTTTAGTGATGTTAACGAGATTGAAGTATCAAATGCAAATCTTGAACTTATAGAAGAAATGCCTCAAATAAATAATTTTGTAATAGTTGGTAATGATTATGGATATTATGCTGTTTCTGCTGCACCTTACGCAGTTAAAAGAAAATCTTGGATATTTTTCGCTGATAGAAATAATATAGATGAAATAGATAATCTACTTGATGGTAGAGATGTTGAGGAGGTTTTAATTTATGGGAATTTAGACAGAGAAGTTTTTGATACTTTAGAAAAATACAATCCAAAAACAATAAACAATGGCGATAGATTTGTCGATAATGTAAAGATAGTAGATTTATATTTGGGACTAAATCCTACAAAACAGATTTTACTTACTAATGGAGAATTTATAGAAAAAGAAATTATGGCAGGAATTGAACCTATATTGTTTACTGGAAAAGAAAATGTTCCTGACCAAATTAGAGATTATATAAAAGCATCAGATATAGAGGTTGGGGTTTTAATAGGAAGTGATTTAGTTGGTGCCGCTACTAATATAAGGAGATCTACTGGAATAAGCGTTATTGCAAAGTTTGCAAGAGGAGCTAGACAAAACACCGGAGCTATAGCCACTGTTGAAGGATTAGACTTATTTTATTTACCTACTCCCGTTGTAAGTTTGACATTACATTCTGCTAGATATAATAAAGCTACAAATCAACTTGAAGTGACTTATAAAAGTGAATCAAATGTTCCGATATACTTTAAGGGGACTATAACTTATGACGGGGAAGATGGGCAAAGAGATAGAGTCGGTGATGCCGAATCAGTGTACATATCTCCTAACGATTATAAAACAATGATTTATGATAATGTTGTAGTAAGAAATGATAATTTGACTATAGATATATTTACACTTTATGGTGAAGCGTCAAATTCTCTTGATAAAATTCTTGAATCTAGAATTGAAGTTGATGTAGTTGATGTTATAGACGGTTGCAATCTTGATTTACTTTCAATTAAATATGACAAAAATAAAGATGAATTTGAAGTGAACGTAAAAAGTCTTTCAGATGTAACATGTTATGCTGACGTTGAACTAAAAAATGTAATTGTAGATTCTGAGGAAACTACTATAGGTTTTTCAGGTTCAGAAAAAATAGAGCCTAATAAAAAGAAAAAGATAAAAATTCCTTTCGAGCTTACAGATGAAGATATAGAAAAAAATGAATACATTGATGTTTATGTATATTATGGAGAAAAAGAAGATAGTTTAACTAAACTTATTAAAGGAAAATTAAAGCTTGAAGTAAAAGGATTACTATTCATAATACTCATGATAATACTTGCAATACTCATAATAGCCATACTTATATTTCTTATACTATTATGGAGAAAAAGAAGAAATGAGGATGGATTTTAGATGAGCTTTTTTATTTCTAGAGCTATGTGTTTTAACTTTAAATAATCTTTTTTAGATTTTGTGGCTGAAAAAAGTTTCATTTTATATTGCATAGACATAAGTTTTAATTCTGCAATAAGTGTATCCGAACCTTTTTTTCTTTTCTGAGTTGTAATATCTTTTAATTCCGCATATTTTTTTTCCATATCTTCTTTAAGGCTTTCTGCCAGATATTCTCTTAGTTCAATTATCGTTTTTGCCTTGTTTAGTTTAGAAATGATTTCTTTATTTGATTTATCTTTTTTTATTTTGCTTAGAAGCTTTTTCTTATCAGTTTCAGGTAAATTTTCAGATATTACAAATATGTCTTCTAAACTTTCTAATTTTGATATCTCTTTTATCCTACTTTTATGAGGCAGGTTTTGCTTCTTTTTCATTCTTATTCCAATTATCTCTTCCCTTGCTTGCTTCAGCTATCGAAGATTCTATTGCAGAGGTATCTACAAGTTCAAGTTCTTTCTTCTTTGGTTTCTTACCTATTTTTTGCCATTGTTTTTCAAGTCTTGGTTTAAGGCCTTCAAGATATATGTCAACTACTGAAAAGTTTCCAGTCATAAGTTTATCTTTTACAAGTTTTATTTCCATTTTTAGATCAAAAACGTCGACTTTGAAAGATTCAAGTTGTTCTATTTGATATTCTATATCGTCTATTGCATCATTATAATCATTATATTTGTCAAGAATTTCATCACTAAGTCTTCTTGTGTTATGAAGTATTGGTCTAAATGCTACAAAATAAGGTTTACCTTTATTATATTTTGGATTTACAAACATTCCCACCCCTACTGAAGCCTTTATAAGAGATTGAAGAAATTCCTCCCCATATTTTGTTTTAATTCTATTCAAGTCAGATTCGTCTCTTGTACGCATTTGTACTTCAGTATTAATGTTTGCCTTAATCTCTCCTACGAAGTCGCTTAAAACCTGTGAAACAAGCATTACTCCAAATCCCCACTTTCTAAACTCTCTACATGCTCTTTCTATTTGTAAAAATCCTTTACCCGAACCTCCAAATTTTGGTAGGAGTCTGTGAACTTCGTCAAATACAAGCATAACTCTTAGACCGGGATATTCCTCTGGACCAGAACGAAATATTGAGGCTATGACGCTTGCTACAAAAACATCCATTTCTGAAGGGTCGAGTTTGTTTAGAGTAAATATTTGTATGTGTCCTGGAGTCATATGCTTTTTTATATCTATAACTTGTCTAGCGTTTTTCACTTGTCTTACACTTCCAGGAAATGCTCTTGCATCTGTAGGCTTAAGTCCGAATTTAGGATAAAATGATATCATTTTTTTGTCATCACATTTTCTAAGCATTCCGCTCCACTGTGCGGTAGGATCAAAAACAATTACTGCAATGTTTTTCATTAATACCTCTTCTATCAATACCTGGGCAGATATAGATTTTCCTCCTCCGGTGGCTCCTGCCACAACAGAGTGAACTGTTAAATTGTCTAAATCGTAATAAGTATCCTTATTTAATTCTGCTATTTTACCTAGATATATGGTTCTTTCTCCTTTTTTTGGAAGCGTATTTAGATAGAGTTGCATTTTATATTTTTTGTTCTTTTCTATTCTTCTTCGTATAAAAATAACTATTAAAAATATAAAGAGAATAAATGAAAGAGCAGCAATAAGATGCCACATCTTAAAAAGACCGAAAATCTCTGTTTGTAAAAATGGACGGGTTATGGCTATTTCAGAATAGGAACTAACCGTTTCGTTTAGATAATCTGCTTCAACCATAATAATATATTGACCTTCGCTAATATTTTCTGCGATTTGAAATTGTTTTCTTTCAATTGAAGATCCTTCTATGTTTAAATTTTCAGTTTGCAAAAGATTTGATTGATTTGAGTTCTTCTCGAAAAAATAATATTTTAATGTTACATTGTTTAAATTTTGACTATTAGTTTTTTGGACATGTAATTCTGCTTCTATAGTTTCTCCTATGTGGAAAGTCTTTTCTGAGGGTATTATATCTACAAAAAATGTTTTAAATTGAGTATTGTTATTTATTGTTATATTGACTTTTATTTTTTCTTCTATGTCTCCAGTAATGTCAATTTCTCCAAATATTTTCTTTGGCTCTTTTCCAACAATAAGAAACTTTATATCACTTGAGTTTAATGCAGATATAGTTAATGTGGGGTTTTCAAAAATAAGAAATTCATTTATTCCTTCAGTGGGTATAACATTTATTTTTATCGGGGACTCTCTTAAGTTAGTTATTGTTATGGACTCAGGCAGTATTTCCTTTCTTGATATTTCTCTTATAACTTCGCTTCTTGATATTTCATAAAATTCGTTTTTTATAGGTTCTCCATATGCTGACTCTGAGTAAACTTGTTCTATAGATAAAACAAAAAACATAAACATTAAAAAAACTTTAATGTAATTATTTAGATTTTCCACTTTTTCTTTTTTTCTCCTTTTTTTCATTAACTTTTTTATCTTTCTTTAACTTTTTCTTTTCTTTTACCTTTTGGATCTTTTCTTTTGTATTCTCCTTATTCTCCTGGGCTTCGGATTCTCCTTTTGGAGTATCTTCCTTCGCTTCTTCTTTTATCTCAGGTTCGTTTTTTTCTTGAGTTTTACCTGCAGCTTCGTTATTCTCTTTCTTTGCTTCATTTTTAATCTCAACTACGCCTGCTTGAGCATTGAATTCTTTTACAAGATTTCTCATCTCTTCTTTTAGATCTTCTTTGTTTTCGCCTTGACTTAGACCTATCTTTTCATGATAAGATAGTTTTATCTTATTATATTGTAAAGCCGCTTCGTCGATTCTATTTTCATCAAGTAATTTCTTTAATTCATTTATCATAATATATAGATTAAGCAATCTTTCTTTTTCTTTTGTTCTATGATAATAAACGAATAGAAGAAGAGTTATTATAAATACTAGTCCTATTATTATGTATATAATATTGCTTATGAAAAAACTAAAAAGATTGAACTCTTTTCCAACAGTGAATTCATCTATATCTATTGAAACTTTGTCATCTTTGTATGCTCTTGCATAAAATATGTATCTGCCTTGTTCTACATCTAGAGGAATTGTAAAGTTTTTAGTCAAAAATATTGTTTGCTCTGAAAAATTAACTTCTTCTTGATTTGAAGCAATTACTTCTCCAAAGAAATCCATTACTGCATATTGTATAGTTATATTTTCTTGAGGAACATCTGCCTTATTTATTACTTTTATATTTGCTTCTACACTCTTTCCTGGAGAAACTGTCTTGAACTCTTTTGGAATTTCTACTTTTGTTTCAAAATTAACGACAAATGGGTTTATTGTTAATACAACTGGTATGTGCATTGTTTCTATAAGTGTAGCTACTGTAAGTCTTCCAAAGTATATATCTGGAATTGATTTTCTGTTCGTCTTAAAAAGTATAGCTACTACTGCATCTCTTCCAGATTTTATTGAAAGATTATTTTCGCTAATTACGGCAAGATCTCCTAAACTTTTTAGAGTTAGAGTAAAGTTTGTCTCTCTAAGACCAAGGTTTTGTACTTTTATGAGTTTTGTTATAGATTCTCCTTGCTTTAATTCTACTACTAAGTTATCAGGAATTACATCAAAGCCTTTTAGAGGTGATTGGGGTCTTGAGGTTATTGGAACTGGGCCTTTTGTTCCTCTTGCAGTTGTTCTTGAACCTCCTGATGAACTATCGTCATCATCATCGTTATCGGGAACTTCCGGTGTTTCTACAGTAAAATGTTCTGTAGTTGTAAAATTGAGATTTCCTGAAGTGTCATAGGCATAAAATAACCAAAGAACATTTGTTCCACCTGCAGCAGTTATTTGTAACTGATAACTTGATGTGTTTTGAATCCCGCTAAAATTCTGACTGTAATTTGTCCATCCCCCTCCTTGATTTATCGATAATATAAACTCTGAAAGTTGCACATTATCAGTCCAATTTGCATAAAATGTAACTACGGTATTTTGGTTTACCGTTGAAGGGGCCATACTGAGATTTGACCATTGAGGAGGTATTAAATCATTTGTAACATTTAGAAATACGATATTACTTGTTACCCATGCAAAACCATCCGATGCAGTAAAGGTTACATTTCTATAACCTGTGAAATTTAAATCTGAATAGAAAGAGACTTCATTTGTTGTTGAATTAATTACTATGGTTATATTTTGTGCACTAGTTACATTATAAGTTATTATGTCTTCATAATCTATGAAATAATCGTCGAGGTCAAAGGTATTTGTTAAATTTTTATTCATCGGCCAACTTCTATCCGGGATGTTTTGAATTTGAATAGGTGGAAAATTAGTTTCTGGCACTTCTAGAGCTGTTTCTAATGAATAGCCTATACTTGAAAGTAAAACTAGTGATGATATAAGAGCTAAGAGCAACTTTTTATTCATTTTTCCCCTTTTTCATATTAGTAATATTCTCATTATTCTTTAAATATCTTTATAAACGCTTTAATTTTAGGAAACATTAGATTTATAAATAACTAATTAGTTACTAAATAAGTACTAAATAGGTATTGAATATGTCGAAAAGAGGTCAAAAGTACAAGTCTGAAACTACTACTGTAAGGGCTACAGTAACTATAGAGCAAAAAAATATAATACAGAAATTAATAGGAGTCTTAGGAAGTAATGAACAGGATGTGGTTAGCAAAATACTTACTTTATGGATATATAACGAAGGATTTTTAAAAAACAAATTTGATGGTAAGATAAATAAAAAAGAGGCTGAGAATGAAGCGTAAGAATTTATTCCTATCTTGTATAATAATATCCTTATTAGTTTTATCTTTCCTTTTCGCAGTTAAGGCAGAAGAATTGCTTAGTGGAAATGGGGAAGAAAATAATAATGAAGTTATTTCTGAAACAAAAAATTATGAAAATGTTAATGTAATGCCTGTGAACTCTGAAGAAAAAATAGAAAGTGAAATTATAACCTCAAAAAATAATGAAAATGATGCAGCTGATAAAGATTCAAAGAAAGAGTATAATTTAGAGAGTGCGATATATGATATTGATTCAAATAAATCTCTTGAAATAGTCGTGATAAATAAGCCCTCTGGAAGCCTCAATAAATCTTTTGCTAACTTTTCTTTCTTTATTAATACAAGTAATATAAATTCAACAAATTGTTCTTTTAATTTGAACTTAAGCTCCACAACAGTTTATTCTACTAGTTTTTCTGATAGCAATAAAGATATTAATGTCAGCGGGTTAGCAAACGGAGCTTACAACTGGCAAATATATTGTGTTGATTCTTATAATTATAGTATATATGAGGATGAAACCGCTTCATTTAGTGTTAATATAGATTATACTACTATAAACTTCTGGCCAAGTAAAAATAGTAGTAGTACTGGGGAATATGTCCATTTATATGTAGTTGCTTCGTTACCTTATCCTACGCCTATAAATGTGGTGATAAATTATTCTGATGGAAGAAGCCCAAGCGGACAATCTATAAATGCTCCTACTTCATCATATAGCAACACGTTTAGTCCTCTTTTTAATGTTTCAGGAAATTATACTATGGGGCTTACATTTACTGCGAATGGAACTAATTATTATAGAAGTTTAATAGTAAGAGTTAATGGCACTAATACACAAAACAATAATAATCAAAATACAAACGGAAATGACGGTGAAAAACCTGAGGTTACTCTTTATTCTCCTGACGATGATGAAAGTATAGAAAGCGAGAGCATAGAATTCTTGTTTAGGGCAAGAGATAATGTTAAAGTGTCAAATTGTACATTTAGTTTGTATTATTATAATAATAGCGGAAGCATAGGTAGCTTAGTGTATGAAGAAGTAAAAACTAACCCTTCAAGTAGTTCAAATATGAGCATAGAACTTGAAGATTTTGATGAGGGAGATTATTTGTGGGAAGTTGAATGTATAGATAATTCAAGCAATAGAAAATCTAGTGATCGTGAATTTTATTATGGTGGGGGAAGCACTATTACTACAAATACGGTTTCAAATATAGAAAGAAATGAAGAAAGCTCATATCAATATCTAGTTGATGATATAGATGATGTAATAGAAACAATAAATAATTTTTTAGTGAATGAGGAAAGATACGGTCTAGATGAAAAAGAGGCAGTTTTAGAAATGAATTATCTTGAAAGATCAAGACAATATAAAAAGAGACTTTTACAAATAAGAACTGATCTTTTGGATGATTTAGGTTACTCTAGAGATTTATCTGCAAAAGAGAAAAGAGTTGAAGAAATAAAAACAGAAATAAATGAAATAAAGGGAGAAGCGATAACCGAGCTTAGTGTTGAAGGTAGTGAGAGATATTCCAAGAGTTCGATAGATTCAGATATAAAAGAAGTTGTAAAGTCCTACTTAGATAAATATAATATATTTATGAGCGAGAGAGATATTAAGAATCTTGCAGAAGAAGTGTTAAAGAAACAGCAAGATATGAGTGTGGACTCAAAAGTCATGTGGGTTACTTTAGATTATGTGAGTGGTGCAAGCAAAGATTATACTTTGATTAAGAAAGATGTAAAATTTAAGAACGAATTTGAAGGCGTGATAGAGGTAATACCTAAGTCAGTGAGCGAAAGTGCTAGTGATATAGAATATTTTGTTAATAGCGATATAATAAAGGAAGATCCTATAATATATTTCGATTATGAGGATCTAAAGAAGTCTAGTCTAATATACATGGTACCCGGAAAAGCAGACTTTAACGATGTAAAAGAAGGGGATAGTATAGGTTTTAGTCTAGACTTTGAAAAATCTAAATCTAATTTAATAACTGGTTACGCAGTGTTAATATTTCCTCAAGACAAGGGCTTTTGGTTTTACTTTAGTTGGATATTGTTTTTAATAGTTTTAGCCACGATAATATATAACATAATTATAGCAAAAAGAAAGTCTAAAATAAGAAAAGATGCATATGCAAGAGAAATACATGCAAATATACTCAAAGCAAAAGAAGCCATAGAAGACAAAAATATAGTAAAGGCAAAAGAACTATATTCTCTAATAAAAGAACTTTATTCTAAATCAAATGAAGAGGTTAAAGCACACTTTTATAAGAAACTTTCAAAGCTTTCAGCTATAATAGATAGGAAAGATATATCCGAACTAATAAAAGAATGTGTGCTAGCAATAAATCAAAATAGGAAAGAGGATGCTATAATGTTATATGGAAAAATAAAACCTATATATAAAAGATTACCTGAAGAATTAAGGGAAAAAGTTTACACAAAAATTATGCCTTATATGAAATCCTAGTATTCTTTTCTTTCCCATATAAGCTTATTTGATAAATCAAAAAGCCCTATTTTCTTCATGTCTTCAAACTGTGACTCGCTTAGTATAAGAAAGTTTATTTTGAAACTATGTTTTATATTTATATCCTGAGCCATACTCTTTAATTGTTCGTCAGGTATGAAATCCCCAACAATTATTATTTTAGCTTCTTTATTTGTTCTTCCTTCAAGTATTATTTTTTTTACTCTTTCATATTCTTTAATTTTATCTAAGAATTCTTCTATATGATCTCCCTGTTTTTTTAAGAATTTATAGAGAAACATTGATTTTTCATTTTTTCTTAACTGATAAATCTTTGTTTTTCCTATAGTATTTGAAATTACGATGTTGCTTGATATTAGCCTATTAACTATTCTAAATGTGGTAGTAATATTAACTCTTGAAAGAAGAGATATTTCACTTAATGTATAATATTTATCAGGGTTTTCTAATAAGAGATTTATCACACTTATTATTTTCTGATCAAATAGATCTTGCAATATATTAACTTCAGTCATAGAATACAGAGACATCTGGTCTTTATAAAATTTTTCATTTTTGAAAATATACATTCATTTTTGATAATTTGAATTCAAAAATGGAAAAAAGCGAAAGATTTAAATAGTAGTATGTTTTAGATAATGAAAGAGAAGGGGTGTATGATGAATAGAAAAAGAGTGTTTGCCTATGGAATTTTTTCAGCTTTAATTTTATTAGCTTTGTCTATGTCTTTTCCAGTTTCTTATGCTATTGAACCTTTTGGTGCAACAGTTAATGTTACTAATATAAGTAGAGCTATACCTGACGCTGCAGGAAGTGATAACGCTTTTGCAGGAAATGTTTCTGAAATGAAAATAAACGGTTATTCTATTACTCAATCCTGGCAAGGTTATTATGGTAATGTTTCCGGTACAATACAACTTGCTGACTCAAGTGATTTTGTAATGTATAATTGGTCTGCTACAACTCCAAGCGGAGAAGTATATGCTTCAACTAATAGCAGTATACAATGGATGAATGTTCAGTGCTTTAACTACACTGCCGCAGGAAACTTCACAAGCGACACTGCACAGGCTGGAGGTACAAGCTTATATGGAAGAAACTTATCTCAACTCGAGGCACAGTATGGATTACTTGCAGCAGATGTTGATGGAGTTGATGAGACATTTTCATTATCTGGAGCAGGAACTCACGATCAGTTCTTCACTGCAAACAGACAATTTAGTGAAGGAGAATGCAGAAACACTAGAGTATATGATAGTTCTGGAGCAGGAGTATCAAATAACTTTGAAGAAGTTTTACTTTATGAACCTGCAACTACGAGTTTAATATTTACATCAATAATAGAGAATGATGTTTCGGGCTTTAACTCAAGGAGTTCTGACTTTGAGATGCTTGTACTAGAAAACGGGCACGGTACTGATACATCATCAACAACTTATTACTTTTTCATAGAACTCGAATAAGGGGGAAAATAAGTTGGCCAAATCACAAAAAAACATAAAAAAAGCTTTAAGATTATTGTTTGTATTTTTGAGTGTCCTCTGGGTTATTTCTTTGGTTTTTGCTGCAACACCGGTAGGTCCTACTAGTGTTTCTATATTAAATAATGAGACAAGAAACTCTTCTTCTGCATATATGCTTAATACTTCTGGAGGATATATAACAACTCTTAATATAACTGCTAACGCTCAGAACTCGAGATGGAAGGGTTTTGTCGGATACTTGACTGGTAAATTCTCTCTAGATGATGCATCTGGTTCAACTTTATATGACTGGACTCTTGCTACAATAAGCGGAGAAGTATATGCTACAAGAAATGGAACAACAATTAGTTGGTCTAACATCGGCTGCGCTAACATCACTAATATAGAAGCTGAAAACATATTGATGAATCATACAAACAGATATGACAATATTACTGCAACATTTGATGGAGGAAATAACCACGCAGCTTTTTCGGTAGGTACAGTTAATCTTAATGCTAATCAGTGCAATTATACATTGAATACATATGTCAACAACGTTTCTGCGAGCGATTTTGAAGAAATTGCTTTGTATACACAAGGAACAATAGTATATAGTACAATCTTAGAAGATAATGCGGTTGGTTTTGATGGTGGAGTTTATGATTTCCAAATGATAGTCCCTGAAAATGGAGCTCCTACTTGGAGCGGTAGTACTGCGTACTATCTATATGTGGAGATTACATAAGGATTAAGATGGAAAATGATAAGAGAAATAATAAAGCATTTGGAAATAGGTTTTACTTAGCTTTGCTTTTCACATTCCAAGTAGCCCTTGTAGTGGCAGTGTTAGCAATATTTGCCAGTAGTGCTTTTGCAGGAATTGGACAAAACGTTACCGTAATAACTAGACTTGATGTTGGAAATGTATATCCTGAAATAATAAACATTACGCTAGACTCTGGTGCAACTGGAGTAGATTTGATAGCAAATAACACTAAAAACGTTACTATATATGCAGTTGTAAGAGATTTTAATGGTGAAAATGATCTTAATGCATCAACTGCTGAGTTTTTTGACAATGTGGTTTCATCTTATGGCGGTGCTGACGATAATAATAATCATTATACAAATAGCTCTTGTATTATAAATAGAACATACGGTGATGCTTACGAAGCTTCTGTAACTTGTAGTTTTGATGTATGGTATTATGCCAATAATCAAACTTGGAATGGAACTTTCTTCATAAATGATAGTTTCGGTTTATCAGCTTCTTCAAGTGATACAATAACTATTAACAGACTTATATCTATAGGGTTACCTGATCAAATAGATTACGGATTAGTTAATGCTACAAACGTATCTAGCGAAAGAGTCGCTAATGTAACTAACTTTGGAAATGCAAGAATTAATCTTTCTCTTCAAGGATATGCAGTAAACATTACTGATGGTCTTGCAATGAATTGCTCTCTTGGAGCAGTAAAGAATATATCTGTGGGATATGAAAAATACAATCTTTCCGTTTCTAACACAAGCATATTAAACTTGGCTGAATTTGAGCAGAGATATTCAAACTTAAGTAATACCACATCTGTAAAAACATTCTCTCTTAATTACAGACAAAACGACACAGTTAACGAGGCTATAAACGCCACTTATTGGAGAATTTATGTTCCAATAGGAGTCGCCGGCACATGTGCTGGAAATATCATATTCGGGGCTACTCAGGCCAACGGAAGTTAGCCCTGATTTTTTTATTTTTTTAAATTTTAATATTTTTTAATATTTTTTTAGTTATAACTCTCTAAATGCGCAACATTTATATATCTCTTTTTGCTAAAAATAGTAACTTAAAAGTTACCTAATGGTATTCTTTTAGGATACTTTAGGTATATAAGAGGTGACTAAAAAGTGGCTAAAAAGGGAATAGAGGAGAAAGAGGGTAGAGGTGTTAAAGATAAACTAAAGATTCCTGTGACTCTTAATTCTGAACAGATAAAACTTATTGAAGAATATAAAGGAATGCTTGGAAATACAAAAGCCGAGATAATAAGAAATATAGTCATAAATTGGATTTTAAATAATAAATCAAAAGGGGGAGAAAATGAAAAAGATTAGTTTAATTTTATTTTTGTTTTTCTTAATGTCAAATGTAAATTCTCAAAGTCTAATCGGTGTAAGCCCAGGCGATATAAGATTTGAAGACGTATTAAGAGGAGGATATGCACAAAGACCCATGCTTGTTAGTTTGAATAGTGAGGAGGGTGTAAAAATGGAAGTTGAAACTTGGGGGGATATAAAAGATTGGATAAACTTTTCTGAAAGAGAATATATTGTTTCTAAAGATGAACCTTGGAGACTTTTAGTAAAGATAAGTCCTCCTAGTGATGTGCCTAATGGCAATTATTCAGGATTTGTAAGAGTAAAAAGTGATTCTTTGTCAAATGCTGGTAAAGAAGGACATGCCGTTGGAGCAATTCAGGCAGTTATAGACGTAGGCGTAACAGTCTTAGTAAGCGATAGAGAAATAAAATCTTGCCGAGCATCTAATTTTAGAGTTAATAGTGTAGAAAAAGGAGATGATATAGAATTTAAATCAGACGTATTAAATCAAGGAAACATAAGATTAAGGCCTTTTTTCTCAGTTAAAATATGGGATCAAGAACAAATAAATTTAGTTAAGGAATTTGAATACCAAGGAGGAGAAATTCTTCCAACGACTACTGCTGAAATGAATTTTAGAACTCAAACTGATGACTTAGAAATAGGACAATATTGGGTTGATGTGATTGCTAGTGATTGCTTTGATAGTGAGACTTTAACGTTTGATGTTCTTGAAGAAGGAGCACTTAGAGCAGATGGAGTAATAACTGGAATAGTAACTAAGACATGGTCTAGCGTTGGCGAAACAATCCCTATAGAGATAGGCTTTAAGAACACTGGAGAAAAAGAAATTGATTCTCAGTTTGTTGGAAAAATATCCTTAGGAGAAAGCGTTGTCCTTCCTTTAAGCAGTAGGATTGAAACGGTATCCGTTGGAGATTCCACAAATTTCACATTTTATTATACTCCAAAAGAGAGCGGGAGATACGTTGTGAGTGGAAGAGTGTTTTATGACAAGAAAAGAACTTTTGAATCAAGCAGTATAATAAATGTAAGACCAAAAAATATAACTCTAAACACTATATTGTGGTATTCGTTATACGCTCTTGTTTTCTTTGGAGTAATATATCTCTTCTATAGAGTTAGAAAAGAGAAAAATGTCTATCTATCTAAATTAAGGAGGATAAAGGGAATATGAGGGGAAGTGTTTTAATTTTTGTATTCTTACTTGTAGTTCTTTCTAGCAGCTCTTATGCAGTTCAAAGTATAACCTTTAATTATGAGTTCAATAACAATAAGAGTAGCATATATTCAAATGTGGTTAAGGATGATTTTTTAATATTAAATGTCTATACTGATGTAAATGGTCTTATATGTAAATATGATGATAGTCCCTTTGTAAGTTTTGATTCTATGGAGGGAACATTTGATTATGTTTTTATAAACCTAAATAAAAAATCATTTAGTTATTTATCTGAAGGGATATACAAATATTATATAAAATGTAAGGATTCTTTAAATGTAGTTGGAAAAGAAAGCGAGGTTATATTTAGCATAGTTAATCCTGTTAAAGCTGAAATTTCATTAAGTAAGAGTTCTCCTCTGAGCTCAGGAATAGTAGAAGTAAGTGTCAAAACAAGTAAATATTTATCTTCAAAACCTAGTCTTTCATATTCTTTTGATTCAAATAGATACGAGCCCATTGCCCTTTCTGGAAGTAATGATCTTTGGAAAGGATATTTAATAATAGATGCTGATGACGGAGAAAAAATTGGTTCTTTTAAGTTTAGAGGAGTTGATTTAGATGGTACGACTGGGGAAGAGATAACCGATGGAGAAATATTTTTAGTAGATACGGAGAAACCATCTACTATAAATGATATAGATATTGAAGGTGAAGATGAACATATATATATTGAGTGGAGATTTAAAGAGGATTTTTCTCACTTTAATTTATACAGAAGCAAATATCCAAATGTTGAGTACAGTGATTTTTACAAAGAGGTCAGTGAAAAGAAGTTTAAAGATAATGATGTTGATGAAGGAAGAACTTATTATTACAAAATAAATGCTGTGGATGAGGCCGGAAATGAAGGGGATTTATCTTATGAATTTTCTGCGACAGTATTAAACGAGGATTCTTTAGAGTTCATAGAAAATAATGAGGGCGGTCTTGATCCAGAGTTAATGGGCAGTGTAGACTCTATGCTTTATGATATAGAAAGCTTATTTAGTAGTATAATAGAGGCTAAATCTAATCTAGAGGATAATAATGAACTAGAAGATGAAATAGAGATACTCGGTCTTAAACCTGAGATAGAAAGTGCTGAAAAAGAGCTTGAAAATCTTGAAAGCGAAGTAAGAAATTATAAAAGTCAGGATTTAGCTAGAACAGAACTTGATAAAAAAATTGCAAATGCTAAATCTAAATTAAACGTTATAAAAAAGAAAATTCCTGAATCAATATCTATACTATCTGAAACTGAATTTGAAGGAACAAACAATATGGATAAAATGAAAGAAGTATTAATGCTTATAGGCAAAGATGAGCCTAATGCCAAATATCTTTCAGAAGAGTCATTTGAAATTATGACTGAAAAGAGATTTAGTTATAGCGTTTATGTAAGAAATGTAGAAGTTTATTATAGTGATGGAAAAAAGTTAAAAAAGGGAATAGTTACTAAAACCATAAATTCTGAATTAAAAAATGGAAGTTTAATAGAATATATTCCAAAAGAGATGGCTCAAAAAGCAAGTGATCTTTCTTTTACAAATAAAGATTATAATATATTGCTTGATGATCCTATAATAAGCTTTTTAGAAAATGATAAAATAGAATATTCTATAAATGGGGAGTTTGATTTAAACAAAGTAAAAGATAGCATGACTTTCTTTTTGATAAACGACGAAGGTTTTTCTAGTGATGGAATAACTGGATTTATAAGTTTTATAGATGTGAAGAATTCAAGCTTTTTCTTGCCAGTATTTCTAATCTTTTTAGTTCTAGGAATAATAATATACTTTTTTACATCAAATGTTCAGAAAAAAGAAATTGAAAATCTAGATCTAATAAGTGAAAAATTAAGTCAGGCCAAAGTATTGATAGAGTTAAAAGATATAGAGAAACTTAACCAATTGTATAATGAAATAAATGAAATATATAAAAAATTAAGCAGCAAGAACAAAAAAGAAATTTATAATAAATTATTTTTATTTAGTATGCAGATAAAGGAAGCAAAGTCCAAAAATGATAATAAATAAAACACTAATAGCTCTGACGATCTTTTTATTGTTATTCAAATTTTCAAGTGCGGCGCATTTTATAGTTGGAAATATAAATGACTCACTTGATGGAACAAGCGTTAATGATAGGATAGTAACTCTTTGGACTCATAACAACATAAGTAACAACATAACTGATATAGTCGGAGTAAACGGTAATTCTTTTACAGATAATTTCTATTTATTTGATTGTGAACTTCTTCCTATACCTTGCAATATAGGAGATATATTAAGCATAAAAATATTTGATGATGGTTCTTCATATTTAACGAAAATAATAAACGTTACTGTTACTTCTGCAGGATTTGATGCTAGTGAAAACTTACTTCTTCATTCTCCCCCAAAAGTGAGTAGCATTATACTTGACGACGATATAAACTTGCCTTTTGGAGAAATAGATTTAGTTGCAGGAAATACTAGAACGGTCAATTGCTCAGCTTATATATTTGATTATGAAAATGACAGCATAAATTATGTTTATTCTGAACTATTTAATCAACAAAACTCTTTCTTCTCAGACACAAATGATAATAATGTTCATTATACAAATTCTAGCTGTAACTATAATACTCAAAACAATTTGACTTATGTAAATTGCGGATTTAATCTAGAATATTATACAAATTCTGGAAATTGGAATTGTAGCATAAATGTAAGTGATTCCTTTGGATCAAGGGCCATATTTTCAAATAACACATTTGTTAATAAGCTTTTATCTTTTTCAATTCAAAATGAAGTAGATTATGGAAATTTAGGTAGCGGTACTGTTTCCGATGAATTCATAATTAATGTTTCTAACTTTGGAAATACTAGACTTAATCTTTCTTTGTATGGATATGCTTCTTCTCAGGGAGATGGAAATGCTATGAATTGTACAACTGGGCAAAATATCTCGATA
>Ga0315910_10001598_pt1 | contig 20674 bp, 18 predicted proteins | sample EdamamesoilMG_FD_204470 | JGI IMG/M metagenome (GOLD analysis project Ga0315910, IMG submission 204470) | Garden soil microbial communities collected in Santa Monica, California, United States - Edamame soil | ecosystem: Environmental > Terrestrial > Soil > Garden | place: USA: California...
GCGCTTGCGCGAGACGCTGCTCGCGATCCAGCACGGCGAAGCGAGCGACACGCACGGCTGGATGCACCGCGTGCTCTGAACCCCACCTCGGAGACCATCAAGCGGGCCGCTCCGCAGCGCGCCCGCCCGCTAGCGAGGGCGCCCCCACTTGCACCCTGGTTCGTCAGACGTGCGGGTGCCAGCACGCGACTTGGTGCCGGGTGCCTGCGCCGATGGGCAAGAGGTCGGGTGCCTCGACGTCGCAGCGGCCCGCCTCGGCATTCGGACAGCGCGGATGATAGACGCAGCCCGTCGGTGGTCGCGTGAGGTCCGGGGACGTGCCTTCGGCGATCATCTGCAAGCGCCGCTGCGCATGGGGCTGACTGTCGAGTAACACCCGGGTGTAGGGGTGGTGTCGTTGAGAAACTACCTCTTCCGTGGGCCCAATTTCGACCAAGTGTCCGGCATACATGACGCCGACTCGGTCGAAGGCGAGGGCCAAGGAGGTCAGGCGGTGTGTCATGACCAGCGCGCCGACCCCCCGCGTTCGACAGCGATCGCGCATGAGGGTCAAGAGACGCAGCCGGTGTTCGGCTTCGACGTTGCTGAGAGCGTTGTCCAAGATCAGCACGCTGGGGTCGAGCAACAGTGCGCGCGCGAACGCGGTCAACTGCACCTCCGCTTGGCTGACCTCGCGTGGGAGCCGGCGCAGCAGCTCCGGTTCGAGGCCCACGGCTCCCAGGGCTCGCACCTCCAACTCTTGCCCATCGACGCCCTTGGGACGGAGTTCGACCGCTTGACGCAGCTGCTTGCCGAGGGTCAGACGTGGGTCGAAGCTCGGCCGGGCATCTTCGAAACACAGCACCATGCGCTGGGGCCCTGGGCCCTCGCCACGTTCGGCTCGGGTGCGGACCGAGACCTGTCCGAACGATGGCTCTACGATGCGCGCCAACGTGAGCGCGAGCGTCGACTTGCCGCTCGGAGACGCTCCGACGATTCCCAGAGACTCACCTCGTGGGAGCTCCAGGCTCACCGACTGCAGCGCGAACACCGGAGCGGGCTTGGCAATCCAGCCCATGTCCCGCGCTCGGAGGGTCGTGAGGTGTCGAACCTGCAGCAAGGGTTTTCCCCCGCGGAGCTCCTGCGCGGCGGGTGTATCGACGCCCCAGCCCACCGGCTGAAACGGACGCGGTTGGGCGAGCGGGCGACGGTTCGGTAGCGAGACGACCTGGTCGGGTAACAGTGCACCACAGGACTCAGCGGCGCGACACATCACGAGCACGGCTAGGCCGCGCTCCTCTTGTCGGCGCCGCAGCAACGACAGCCATTGGTCCGTGCGTAGGGCGTCACACGAATGAAATATGTCATCAATGATCAGGAGTTGCGCACTCGCTTCCGAGGCGGCAAGGCGCTCTCTGGCAGCCAGGTGGCTCAGCGCGACCGCCAAGCTCACCGAGAGCCGGGCGCCGTGCGAGAGCTCGCGGACGCGTTGCCGCAGCGTGACCTCGGGGGCTGCAAAACCGAGCGCTGCGAGCAGCTCGGAAGGGGACTCTTCACCCTGCCGGAAGAGGCTTCGCACCCGACGGCTCGGGAACAGGGCGGCGCCAGCGTCCTCCGCGATCCAGGCGACCTGGTCCGAGAAGGTGCGACGGTAGGCGTCCGCGGGCAGCTCGAGCACGCTCTGCCCTGCGAACCGGACGCCGCCCTGGAGCACCAGCTCGCACTCCGTGCGACGCTCGAGCGCCGCGAGCAAGCTGGTCTTGCCAGACCGGTTGGCACCCTCGATCACGCAGGCTTCGCCCCGGTCGAGCGCCAGCGTCAGGCCTTCGAAGAGCGTGACTTTTCCGCGGATCAGCGTGAGGTCTTCGAACTCCAGCAGGGGTCGGGATGGCTGCTTCACGGGCTCAGCGACCGTAGACCTCGATGCGCGGAGCGCTGCCCCCCGCCACGCCGGTGGCGTAGGACACGCCCGTATCGTGCACCGCCGAAGCGCGCAGGGCGACGCCGTAGTCGTGTTCGGGGTGTTCGCGGAGGTAGTTGACCAGTTGGGTCACTTCGACGCGCAACGGGGCGCCGTTCGAGCTGGCGATACCGCTCGCTTTCGGGTAGGCAAGCGCGGGTTGCGACATCCAGGTCACGTCCGCGCGCGACCAGGGGTGCTCGATACGCCAAACGTCGACGGCCACCTCGCCCGTCGCCGCTCGGGAGTGTGGCAGGGGGTCGAGCAGCAAGAATGCTTGGTCGACACGGCCACCGGTCCGCCAGATCGGCTCGAATCGGAGCAGGAGCTCGAGCGTGCCGGTGCGCTCGGCGCCGAGCGCCACGAACCCGGGTAGCCCGCCGCCGAAGTCGCCGGCCGAAGCGATCACGGCGAACTCGGTGACTTCGGCGACCAGGCGCTGGCTGTTTTCGGCGACGGGTTCGGAACCGAGCGGGACGCAACGGTTGGCGAGGCATTCAGAGCCTGCATCGCAGCGATTGGGCCCATTGCAGGGCACTGGGGTAGGGGCGCAATGACACTGAATCAAGCACGCGAGGGCCACCGCGGAACGTCGAACGTGCATCGCGGCCGAGCCTACCACGATACCGGCGACTGCTGCCTCCAGACCCGCCCGCATGGTCTTTTTGGATGCGCCCCCTACCGCGAGCCAGGGCGGACAGACCGCGCGAACCAGCCGTGCAAGCGCGACGCAACTGCCGTGGCGGGATGCGTGCGCGGCGTCAGTGCCGTCAGGATTTTTGGGGCTGACAAAGAAAATTTCGGACGCTGGACCTTTGGTTCGTGCGCTCCGATGCCGTGCCCGCGCTCGCTCGCGAGCCGCTCCGCGCAGCGCGGCTGCTCGTACGGTTCGAGATCGTTCAGCAGCGCTCGCTGTCAGAAAAAAGCCACGCTAGCCCTAAAGAATCACCGCCTCTCGTCCGTTGGTTCGGCCAAGGGTGAGGGGCCAGCGGCACGCAGCGCTAGCTCGGTACGCGCCGGATACGGTGGGAGAAATGCGGAAAACATGGCTCGAAGCGCGCGCGTCGTCCGAGTGTTGGACCCATGGGTGAACGGTCTCTCGGCACGCGCGCGTTCACGCTAGAACCCGCGCCCCGCCCGAGCGCGCTGCCCTCCCCGTCGTCGCGCTGATGGCGTCGTGTCCGGTGGCGCAATGCCGTTCTCGTATACGGCGTCGAGGGGCTGGGGCTGGTGCGTGGGTGTCTCGCACACGATTGGCAGATGTCGACCGTCGTTCGTCCACGCTTCGCAGCGCTGCGGACCACCGCGGCCGCGGAGAGAAGCCAAGTGCGACACCCATGTCGCGTCGAGAGATGCTGTCGATTCGCGCCGTCGCTGATGAACGATTGAGCTCGATGTGTGGGCGTACGGACACAGTCGACGCTGACTCTTGCTCACCCAGGCGGTCCGTCCGCGACCGGAAGACCACGCACGTGCGCTCCCGAATCGACGCTCGTGACACCCTGATTGGGACCTTACCTAGTGCTCGAACCTGATCCAGGGATCACCGCGATTTACAGCAGAAATTGGCTGCATTCAGCGCTCGCGCGCGGGGCTCTCGAGCGCCGGGCGAAACGCAATGCGATGCACGCGCCAGTCGCTCTCGTGAGGGCTCCGCGGGCGTGGTGAGGTGGTGCAACCCTTACTCGGCGCGCAGCGGCCGACCTTGGTGCGCAGCGGCCGACGTCGCCGCGCAGCGTCCGACCACGCCGCGCGCTGCGCAGCGCGAACGGACGAACTCGGCGCGCGGGGGGCGGAAACTGATCCTTCGATGTCGGATGTTGTGAGCCCGATCCGTGCTTACTCAGCGCTCTTTTGCACTAAGTTTCACGGTCGCCGTGCGCGTCTGCTTCGACCGCATCGACGGGTATCGATGCATCGAAGCAACGACCCATCCGCCGTGTCGCACCACCCTCCGCGTCGGTCATCGACACCATCCGCACGTGGTCCACTCAGTGACTCGATCGAGTACGCGTCAAAAAAAAGCTTTCTGCTTCTTGACGAAGAGCCATGACTACATGCAAAATCTTTTTCGTTGGCATCACGAGCGACTGTCAAAGCACTTCATGGCATCCGCCATGGCAATGACTGGCTCTAGCGGTCGGTCGCTGTAGCGCCCAAACAGTCGAGAAGTGGTGACCACTAGCAAAGGAATGAACATGGCTGCACGCAAAGCTGCGAAGAAAGCAAAAGCAAAGGCGCCTGCTAAGAAGGCTGCCAAGAAGAAGGCTGGTAAGAAGAAAGCCGGCAAGAAGAAGGCTGCCAAGAAGGCCCCCAAGGCCAAGGCACCCAAGGCCAAGAAGGCCAAGAAGAAGGCAGCTAAGAAGGCAGCAAGCACTCCGGCACCTGCTCCCGAGGCGCCTGCTCCTGTCGCTGCTCCCCCCAAGGCCAAGAAGAAGCGCTCCAAGAAGCGCGCCAAGAAGGCCTAAACCAAAACGGGTCTGCGCAACGGTCCTTGCCGACGCAGGCCGCCGCATCCACGGATGTGGCCGCAAGCGCCGTCTTCACTCAGTTTGGAGACGGCGTTTGCTGCATTTGGGTCCAGGATCGGCAGCAGCTTGGGGGCGAGGAGACTTGGGGGGGACGGGGTTAGACGCGAGGGGCGGGGGAGTATGGGGTGCAGGAATGGGTGTGGGCACGCGCGTTGGGAAACGGGGGCACGGGCAGGGACGAAGGGCAAGGGGGCTACGTTCACGGGCACGGGCACGTTCACGGGGGGAGCTGAGTCTTGGCTAGAGTACTGGTCGCCGAAGATTATCCGCCGCTCGCGAAGGTCATCGCCATCGCCTGCCAACGGGACGGGCACGAGGTCGAACGGGCCGGCAGCGTGGCACGCGCTCTCGCTTTGCCTGGTGCCTTCGATCTCGCGGTGGTCGATCTCGATCTGATCGACGGTCGGGGGACGGATCTGGCGCTCGCACTTGGGCGCGAGGGCCGGCTTGGGCGTGTGGTGTTTTTGGCCTCGGCTAGCGACCACGAGCTCACCGGCGTGGCTCGGGCGCTGGGAAGCGTGATCCAGAAAGAATCCGGCGTCGAAGAGCTGCTCGCGTGCGTGCGAGCGGCGTTCGAGCACAGCGCGGATCTCGCGCAAGCCGTCGGCGATGCGCTCGTGCAGAGCGACGCGAAGGGCCCATTCAGTGGACCTGCAGGTCGCTCTGGGATGCACAAGCGAGTGCGCTAGTCACGGAGACAGGACACTTAGGGTATCGCCGTTTGCGTTCGCCGGCCTCGAAGAGTAGGCTCGCGTCGTGTCTGACCAGGAACGCAAGCAAACAGCCGTTTCCCTGAAGGCGCGCAAGGGCACCGCCGACAAGATCGTGGCACTCACCGCCTACGATGCCACGATGGCCCGGCTGCTCGACGAAGGGGGCGCCGACGTATTGATGGTCGGTGATTCGCTCGGTATGGTCGTGCAAGGTCATGCGACGACACTGCCGGTGACCGTCGACGAAATCTGCTATCACGGGCGTGCGGTCGCGCGCGGAATGCGCCGCGCGCACCTCGTCGGCGACCTGCCCTTCATGAGTTTTCAGGTTTCGCCAGAGCAAGCCTTGCTGGCAGCGGGCCGGCTGATCAAAGAGGGGTGCTTCGAGTCGGTAAAGCTCGAGGGGGGCGTCGTGGTGGCGGAGCAGATTCGCCGCATCGTGGCGGCGGGGATCCCCGTGATGGGTCACGTCGGGCTGACTCCGCAGTCGGTGCACCGCATGGGCGGCTTTCGCGTGCAAGGGAAGGGTGAAGACGCCGCGCTCGCGGTTCTCGCTGACGCCCAAGCGGTCGAACAGGCGGGTGCGTTTTCGGTGGTGATTGAAGGCGTGCCCGCGAGTTTGGGGCGGCGCATCACCGAGCACCTCAGCATCCCCACCATCGGTATCGGCGCAGGGCCCCACTGCGATGGGCAGGTGCTGGTCTCCTACGACTTCCTGGGCATGATTCGCGGCTTCGCGCCCAAGTTCGTGAGGCATTTCGCAGAGCTAGGCGACCAAATCGTCGATGCGACCCGTGCCTACGCGCGCGCCGTGCAAGATGGCAGCTTCCCCGACCACACGCACAGCTTTGCAGACGCGAGCACGTTGCCAGCCGCCAGCTCAGCCGCGGTGGGAGGCTCCTCCCCTGGGTCCCCTGAACGAGCTGCGAGCTACGGTCCGGGCCGCGAAGAGCGCTGATGGGAGCTTCGACCGACCCAACCTGGATGACGAGCGCAGCACCAGCAGTGCTGACCACGGTCGCGGAGCTTCGAGCCGCGGCGGACGACGTGCGCGCCCGCGGGCTCACGGTCGGACTCGTCCCCACGATGGGGGCGCTGCACGAGGGGCACCTGTCGCTGATGCGGGTGGCCAGGCGCCAGACCGATCGTGTATTTGCGACGATCTTCGTCAACCCGACTCAGTTTGGCCCCAACGAAGACCTGGAAAAGTATCCGCAACGACTCGCGCAAGACCTCGAGCTCTGCGCGCAGGCTGGCGTGCACGCGGTGTTCACTCCGAGCCGGCAAGAAATGTACCCCCAAGGCGAAAGTACGCGGGTCACGGTGTCTCGGCTGACTGAGCATCTCTGCGGCGCCGGGCGTCCCGGGCACTTCCAGGGCGTGGCGACCATCGTGACCAAGCTGTTCGCCGCCACCGGGCCGTGCCTGGCGGTGTTCGGAAAGAAGGACTATCAGCAGCTCAAAGTCATCGAACGCCTCACGCGAGACTTGATGCTACCGGTGCATGTGGTGTCCGCGCCGATCGTGCGGGCCGAAGATGGGCTGGCGCTGAGCTCCAGAAACGCTTATCTGTCCAGTTCCGAACGCGCGCGGGCGCTCGCGCTCTCGCGCGGTCTATCGCTTGCGGGCCAAAGCTATTGGGACGGTGAAAGGTCGGTCGCGGCCCTCCGCAGGCTGGTGCTCGAAGAGCTCGAGGCGGCGAGCGTCCGGGTCGAGTACGTGGCTGTCGCCGATCCAGAGCAGCTCGAACCACGAGACGACGCCGAACTGCTCACGGGGCCGGCCCTGCTCGCGCTGGCTGGGGTCGTCGGCAACACCCGGCTCATCGACAACCTCGTGCTCGGGATCGATCCCGATCCGCTGGCCCCCTCCGCGGACGGTGAGGAATGACGGGGCACGAATCCCCGAGTTCCAGCGCTCCGCAACCAGCGAGCCGCACGCGTCGCTTCATCGTGATCGAAGGCATCGACGGTTCCGGGAGCACGACCCAGGCCCAGCGCTTGGTCGCAGCGCTCGAGCGCGTCGGGGCGCCCGCCCTGTTCACCTGCGAACCGAGCAGCGGCAACGTGGGCGCGTTGATTCGCGAGGCGTTGGGCCACCGACTGCGGGACTCCGCGGGGGAACCGGTGGCGCTCGACTGGGTGACGCTGGCCCTGCTGTTCGCCGCCGACCGAGCCGACCACGTGCATCGCACGGTGCTGCCGACACTCGCGAAGGGCCACTGGGTCGTGAGCGACCGCTACGACTTCTCGTCGCTGGCTTACCAATCGGTGACCTCCGGGGGCTCGGCCGAGGTGTTGCCGTGGATCCGCGCGCTCAACTCCAAGGTGCTCAGGCCCGATCTAACCATCATCGTGGACGTGAACGCTGCCACGGCCGCCCGGCGTCGGCAGGCGCGGGGAGCTGACGCCGAGCTGTTCGAGGTTCCGGAGATCCAAGAGCGACTCGCTACAGTGTACCGAAACGCCGAGATCCTGGTGCCCGATGACCTCGTAGTGCACGTGGACGGGGAGCAAGACGTCGCACGTGTGGCGGCCGAAATCTGGTCCCGGGTCGAACCGTTGCTCTAGGTCCCGAGACTTGCCCAAACCCGTGGGTCGGGGCCATAGTTTCGGTCGTGCCGTCCCCGAACCCGCTGCCATTGCTCGTCCTGCTTGCGCTGGGATGCCAGCGGGGGCCCGAGTACCCGGACATGGACGAACCGATTGAGATCGCGCCGCAGCCGGCGGCGGTGCGCGAGGCCGCGCGTGAGCCGAGGACCCTGTATCGAGACGAGGTCAGCCAGGTCGTGGACGCGGGGCTCGGGTATTTTCTCCAACACGTCGAGGTGGACGCGCAGCTCGAGCACGGCAGCTTTCGGGGCTTTCGCATCCTGAGCCTGGCGCCCCCAGACTACTGGCACGGGGTGGACTTGAAACCAGGCGACGTCGTGACGCTGGTGAACGGCATGACTATCGAGCGTCCCATCGAGGCCCATCAGGCGTTCGCTTCGCTGAAGACGGCGGACGAACTCGTGGTGAGCTACCTACGAGCCGGTCAGCCGCGTCAGCTCAGCTATCGCATCAAAGAGCGCCCGAAGCCGGTGGCGCGGCACCTGTAGCGCGCGTTCGCAGCCGCCTCAGCCCGAGAGCTGAAATGCAGCGATCTGGTTGAGCAGATCGGAGAAGCGGCGTCGATCGAACGACGCACCACTCGTCAGCCAATCGGTGTGATCGCTGGGCTTGAGTCGGTCGTAGAAGTGGCCGAGCACGTCGAGGTGATCGGCTTCGCCCGCCCAAAGCAGTTTGCCCCACAGCATACTCAGCGTGGGTACGACTCCATCGCTGTCGGTATCACTGATCTCGCGGCCGATGCCCACCTGGAGGGCCACGCGTTCGCTCTCGCTTGGATGAGCGTAGTAGTACTGCTTGTGGCGCTGGGCGGCGAACTGATACCACGTCGTGTACAGTGCCGCCGTGAGCGCGGTGTAAGGGGTGCGGACACGCCAGGCGAAACGCATGGTTCGCGGGCGCGGTGCCGCGGTGGCGACGCAGGCATAGCGGACGTCGCGGTTGTCATCGGCGACCGCGTTGAACAAGTCCATGGCCTCGGGGGTGGTCTGAATCACCGCGCCCTGGTCGGTGCGCACCTTGCTCAGAAAATCAGTGATCTCTCCGCGTCCGTCCTTGTCGACGAACCGCAAGAGCGCGTCCGTGCTGCTCCGAAACAGATTGAGATCGCCGCCGAGCAATGAATCGACGCCGCCGAGCGTCGCCAGGATCCTCGAGAAGATGGCCAACGACGGTTCCCCGAGCTTCAGCGAAATCACCGTCAAAAGACTGATGGCGTACAGCACCCGCGTGCCTGAAACCGTGGCGAAGTAGCTCGCCAGCGGCGTGCCGTAGTGCGGCGTATTCAAGGTTACGACCGAACGCACCCGTGGAGTCCACGCCATGAGTTCGTTGTGCAGGTGCAAATTGGTGTTCGGCGCCACCGCCAGCCGAGAATCGAGTCCGCCGGTAGAGTGACCCACGAGGTGAATAATGCCGCTGGGGCTCACGGTTCGGCTCACCGTGGTGGCCAGCACGCGTGCGCGTTCGCGCAGGGACGACGTAGGGGGTGAGGGCACGTCTTCGAACGTGACGGGCACCCCCGCATCGCGGTAACGCGCTTCGAGCCCTTTGCGCATGTGCGTGAAGTAGTCGTAGCCGGCAAGTCGGCCGAACCCGAACAAGCCTGGGACGAAGTAGACGTGATGGCGCGAGCTCATCGGACGAGCTCCAGTTTAGCCAGATCTTCGCTCAGCGTCGCAGGCTTCGTCGCCGTCGGAAACACCAGGACCGGGTCCGAGGCACGCCAGCCCAGGTGCGTCTGGTCGACCGATCCGTGACTTCCGCCAACCTCGTGGAGGCGCATCAGTGCGCTGGACAGCCGCTGCTTGTGGGCGGGCGTCAGCGCACCCGGGGCTCGCACCTCCAGAGATTCCAGCCAAATCTGCGTGTTCGCTGCGTCGTACCCGAAGACCGTCGCCAGGCCGGGGTGGTCCGCGACTGCGAAATGCCGTGCCCGCGCCAGCGTGTCGCCCACAGCAGGAAGCACGTGAACCGGCCGCTGCAGGAGCCGGTCGATGGTGTGGCTTCCGTCGCTCTCGAAGCGTGCCATCCCGGTCGGCGTTGGCGTTGGCACGTCCGCGCCGCGCTCGCTTCGGCGGCCAGCCAGAGTGACGGCCGGCCAGACCTCGCCGCGCACGAGCGCCAGCATCTCAGCGGCGTTGTCGGGCAGGGTCGCCACATCGATCAACCGCTCCGAGAGCAGGCGCTGGGCAGGGGACAATGCCTCCGAGAGAAACGGCAGCCCCGTCCCCGGGGGACCCCCGGTGAGCACGTGCCAGAACACCGCTCCCACCGAATACAGATCGGACTGGAGGGTCGCCGGCTGTCCCTGACGCTGCGCCGGGGCCATGTATGCCAGCGTGCCCAGCATACCTCGTGTGACGGTCTGCGCGTGATCTGCGACGTGCGCCGTGCCGAAATCGCCAAGGTAGGGCGCACCGTGTTCGTCGAACAGTATGTTGTCGGGCTTGATGTCTCGATGCAAGATGCCGCGGCGATGGGCTTCAGTCAAAGCTGACAAAATTCTCGTAACAACCAGCGCCCCCAGTTCTGGGCTCAGGGTTTCGTTTTCGAGGCGCTGGGCCAGGCTGCCTCCCGACATCCACTTCAGGATCAGCGCTGGACCTTCCGGGTGGTAGGCAAAGAGCGGGACCACGAAAGGGTGCTTCAATTCGCGGAGCACCTCGACTTCACGCTCGAAGCGGAAGAATGCGTCCCGCCCCGTACCCGTGATCAGCGACGGCGAGAACACCTTCAAAGCCACGGCGCGTTGAAACAGTCGATCGTGCGCCTTGTACACGCGAGCCGTCGCGGTGGTCGCGATGAGTTCTACCACTTCGTAACGCCCGAAGAGCAGCTCGCCCGTGCCGGTGCCCGCGTCGCCAGTCGGTTCGCGCGCTGCGAACTCCTGCACGATCGCCGGTGCTTTGGCGCCGCCCGATGCGAGCCGCGCTCGCTTCACGATCACCTCACGTGCCGCGCCTGGTAGGTCGAGCCGACTGAGCACACGCGCCAGCTGCTGGTAGGCAGGACTGGCCAAGGCGGAGCTGTCCGTGAACCTTTGCAGATGGCGCGCGGCATCGTGGAGCCGGCCACGGCGCTCGAGGAGCGTTGCGAGCGCGAGCCGGGCGACTTCATCGGATTCGGAGTGATCGAGCGCGGCCTCGAGGCTTTGCAGCGCCGCGTCGACGCGACCCACACGCAGCTCCAGGCGCGCCGCGTCGAGGAAGGCCTTGGCCCGGCGATACTGGCGCGCCGCCTCGTCGGGCCGCTCGAGGCGCTCGTAGAGCTCCGCCGCGATTTGGTGAAACCCACGAGCCTCGAGGCGGAGTAAGCTAGCTTCCATCGAATCCGGTGTCGCGACGAGGGCTCTCAGCGAAGCCTCGATCAACCCGGCATCGCGAGCGTGGGCGGCCGAGAGCAGCGCTTCGTCCGGGTGCTCCGCGTCCAGAAAGCGCCGAGCGGCGCGCTCGAAGTTGCAGCCGCGGAGCCACAGCTGCGCTGCTTCCAGAGGTCGATCGGAGCGTTCGCAGAGTTCGGCGGCAGCCTCGAATCGACCTTGTCGGGTGAGGTCGGCGAGCTGGTCTTCGAAGGTCAACTTACGTCGTCAACGAGAAGGCCGGGGGCGCTTGCTAGTCGAACGTGACGTTCGCGGCAACGGCGAAGTCGAAGCGCAGCTGCCCGCGATTGCTGTCACCGTCGAGCACGTCGAATTCGTGCGCGCGCAGCCGATGCACGGCGACCACGCCGGTTCCCTCGGTGGCGAACGCTTCGGTGGGCACGCTGCCAGCGCCCAACTCGTCACCGAAGCTGCAGATGACGCGGCGAGCGCTGCCCGAGCGAGCACTGTCCGAAGGAGCGCTGCCCGAGCGAGCACTGCCCGAAGGAGCACTGCCCGAAGGAGCGCTGCCCGAAGGAGCACTGCCCGAAGGAGCACTGCTCGATGCGGTCAACTCGACGTAAACGATGTCGCCCGGTGCAGATGACGTTCGTGCGGTGTCGACGTCCCACGTCAGATCGAGCGGACTTGCGGTGCTGACGCTCGCGACCTCGGCGAACGGGGTTCCGTTGATGCTGACGCCGCTGAGCGCGCGCGGCGCATCGAGGCTTGCTCGAATTCCGAGGCCGTCGGCGCTCAAGGTGTAGCGGCTGCCCGAAGGCAGCGGATCTGCCGTGCGATCGCGGCTGGTGTAGAGCACCCCCGAAATCGAGTCCGTGACGGTGGGGAAGGCGTACGGCGCGAGCCGTTCGTGCGCGCCCGACACTTCGAGTTCCACGGCTCCCGCGTCGACGAATTCGACGCTCGCCGTTTCTGTCAACGGGCCGGCGCTCACCGGCTCACTGCCGAGCGTACAAGTACCCGGTTCCGGCAAGTCGAGGCCCAAACCGACCAGCTGCAGCACGGAGTGTGCGTCGACCAAGGCGGGGACTTCGAGGAAGCCCGCGAGAGCCTCGGCTTTCGAGTTCGTGCCGTCGGCGGATTCGCTGCGCTCGATCGTCACTACGGCGTGCGTGGTGCGCAGCTCGGTATCCGCCGGGGGATCGGTCTCGAGTTGGCAACCTACCGACAGCAAGCCTGTTAGCCCGACTGCGTACCAAGCCACCCGGCGGAGCAGCGCGGGCGCGACGGTGGCCGTGTCGAGAGGGTGCACCCCGAAATCCTAGAGCCGTCCCCAGGTCGGGGCAAGCAGAGACGCCCACCCGAGCGTGGGTGAAGGGAATTTCACACGATTGTGCCGCACGAGTGTCACAGGATTGGCTACTTATCCATGTCTTGTCTGCGCTGCCGTCGAGGTGAAGTGCGCGTTCACGTAGGTGAGGGGAGCATCTCCGCAGTCAAGGCGCCACCATCAGCGCGATCGCCGGCGAAAACGAGAAACCTTCGAGACGGCTGCCCACCACTCCGGACTCGAGGTTCACGTTGCCACTCAATCGCTCGTAGGCAGGGCTCAGCTCGAACAGCGCCCAGATGGGCTTTATTCCGACGGAGAAGCCCACGACTCCCTGAAACACCCAGCGGTCGCCTTCCGCGTGAGCCACTCGAGGTCCTGCGCTCGTCTGGTAGCGAATCTCCCCCGACATCTGTTCGAATCTGGCACGCAGGCCCGTCCAAAAGGCGAACAGCCCCGGATCGCTGCGCCAACCCACGAGCACCGGGAGATCGAGTCCCCAGCCCGAGGTACTGCCCGTATCCACGCCGGGGATCTCACTGTGAGAATCGTCCACGATGGGATCCGGACAGTAGTCCGGGTTGTCGCACTCTTGGGTGGGAGGGTCCGCCCCGATCGCTGGCATGATCCCGGTGGCGCCGCCACCGACGCTGAAGGCTAGCTGATCGAGGACGTAGGCATAGCGGAGGTCGCCGCGCGCTCGCCGGCCGGTGTACGAAATGCCTCCCTCGGTCGCCTCCAGCAGCCCGGCACGCACGCTGAACCAAGGCGCCAAGCCTGGAGCGCTCAACGTCTGGGCGAGCGCTCCATCCACTGCAGTTTGTTCGTCTTGGCCGCGCTGCTCGAGGCTTGCCTGGCTCGTGCGGTCGATCGCCTGTTGTGCTTCGGGAGGTGCGAAGTGCGCGCTCACGCCGCTGGACCCTGCCACTTCGCCCACGGCGAGGGGATGTACGGGATGCAAGAGCGGTGAGCCCGCGCCACAGCCTGCGAGAGCCAGACTCCCCACCAGCGTCAACTGCGAGTAGATCGCCGCGCAGCCTCGCGCGAGCAGCTCCCTGTGGAGCAGGCGACGCCGCCTAGGAGGCACAGGGCAGGACTCGACTGGCGGCTCTTGCGGCACGACACCTTCCGGCCCGGTGTCTTAGATGCAGGGGCCGCTCCTGTCAACTTGGCCCGAGGCACCCAAAAGATCCGGAGTGCGGGTGGTTTTCGAGCGGGAGTCCGTGCTAGGAGACGCCTCGCCCATTTATGAGATCGACTTGGTGTTTTCGGTGGCTCGAGAAATGCGCGTTGGGGCTGTTGCTCCTCGCCAGCTGTGCGCCCGAGATCGGCGACGAGTGCTCGAACTCCAACGACTGCTCCGCGAATGGCGACCGGCTCTGCGATACGACGCAGCGGGGGGGCTACTGCACCATCTTCAACTGCGACCCGATCAGCTGCCCGAGCGACGAATCCATCTGCATCCAGTTCGGCGGCCTGCTCTCGAGCGTGGGCAGTTGCCCCGACCCGCAGCGCCCCTCGCCGCAGTCCCGCACCTTCTGCATGGCGAAGTGCAAGAACAACGGTGACTGTCGCGGTGGCTACCGCTGCACCGATCTGAACAAGCCCAACGCTTGGGGGGCGAGCGTGGTGGACAAATCCCCCAGCACCACGAAGGTCTGCATCGAGCCGCAACCGGCCAGCCCTATTTCACAGGTAGATCCGGAGCGAAGTGACGCCGTGTGCGGTGGCAGCGACCACAGCGCCGGCGGTGCCAACGGCAGCGGCGAATCGCCCGGCGGTGCTGCTGGCCAGTCGAACCCGGGCGACGACTAGCGATCCTCGAGCGCCCTCGGGCACTTTGCACTACGCTTCGGGGACGGTGTTCCCTCTCGCTTCATTACCCCGCACGGTGGAGGCAGCGCTCCGGGACGCTGCTCACGGCAAGCCGGCGGTCAGGCTGTCCGCGCTCGCGGATCTGGGGCGGTTTGCGAGCGGGCCTGAAGCCGAGCGAGTCGTGCGCAAGATCACACGACTGTTGACCAGTGACCCAGCGGCGGAGGTCCGCGCCAGGGCCGCGCTCGCTCTGGCAGACGCAAAGGCCGACAACGCGGCGGCGGCGCTCGTGGCCGCCGCGAAAGATCCGGACGAGCACGTGAGGCAGATGGCGATTTTGGCCTTGGGCGAACTCGGAGCGCCTGACCGCGACCGCATCGAGACGGTGCGGGCTGCTCTCGATGACCCAGCCGGGCCCCTCAGGTTTCAGGCTTTGGTCGCGCTGCATCACCTCGTCGGAAACCTCGCCGGCAAAGAGATCGAGACGGTGCTCGAGACCAAGTTCGCTGACCCCGATGCGGAAGTGCGCTTCGTGGCGATCCGGGTGGCGGAAGAGCGGTTCGTCGGCCGCAAAGGCGAGCGACCCGACTGGCTCATCGAGAAGCTGAAACAGGCGCTCGTGGACGAGGAGGATTTCGTGCGACTGCTCGCTGCCATCGTGCTGCATCGAGCTGGCGAAGCTACCGACGCCAAGATTCTGGCGGACGCGGTCAGTGCGCGGGTGGGGGTGCGCGAGATAGAGGACGAGCAGGCGGCTGTGGAGATTGCCGGGGAGCTGGGGCTCGCACAGGCGCGCGCAGGACTGGAACGACGGGCCTTCGGGTGGTTTGGCGTTTCGCGTGACACCTTCGCCTGGCAAGCTCGAGTAGCGCTCGCTAAAATGGCCCATCCGCGCGCGGTTCAGAGCATCTTGGACGATCTCAAGGGCTGGACCTGGGAGGCGCGTACGATGGCTGCAGCCGCGGCGGGTGCAGCAGGCTTGAGAGCTGCCCGTGCGCGACTCTTGGCCATGCTCGGGGATGAAAGCGTCGCGAACCCAGACACGGTCCGTGACGCCCTCCGGCAAATCGACGCGACACCGGACGAGTCATGAGGCTGAGCTTAGCTGACGCAGGGCCTAGCTGACGCAGGGCCTAGCTGACGCAGGGCCTAGCTGACGCAGGGCCTAGCTGACGAGGGCCTAGCTGACGAGGGCCTAGGGGAGCCAGAGCTTCCGCATCATCTCCGCGGCGCTGGGGGATAATTCGGTTGTCCGACGCTCTAGACTCGACTAGAGGCTTCGAACATGGTCGATCGAGAGTTTGACACGATTGTCATCGGTGGCGGTCCCGGTGGGTACGTCTGCGCCATTCGTATGGGTCAACTAGGGCAAAAGACCCTGTGCATCGAGGAAGAAGAAGTCGGCGGAGTGTGTCTCAACTGGGGCTGTATCCCGTCGAAGGCGTTGATCGCAAACGCACATTTCTATTCCAAGGCCCAGGCCATCGGGGCTCACGGCATCAACGTTACGGGGGTCAGCGTCGACTCCAACAAGATGCAGGATTGGAAGGACGGCATCGTCAAGAAGTTGACGACGGGTGTGCGCGGGCTCTTGAAGGGCAACGGCGCCGAGCTGCTCGAGGGAACGGCGAAGCTCGTCGATCGGAAGACCGTGGAGGTCAAGACGAAGAAGGGCGGAGTCGAACGCATCGTCGCGCGGAAGGGCATCGTAGTTGCTACCGGCTCGGCCACGATTCAGGTGCCCGGCTTCGAGTTCGACGGCAAGCAGGTCATCGGTGCTCGCGAGGCCGTCAGCCTGCGCGAGGTGCCCAAGCGCATGGTCGTGGTCGGCGGCGGCGTCATTGGCCTGGAGCTGGGCATGGTGTACCAGGCATTCGGTACCGAGCTCACGGTGATAGAGTTGACGCCCGCTTTGCTGCCGGGGACGGACCCCGAGTGCGTCAAAGTAGTGGAACGTCAGATCACCAAACACGGCGGCAAGGTGTTGAAGAACACGCGCGCCGAGGGCTACGTGAAGAACGCCGATGGATCGCTCAGCGTAAAGGCTGTCGGTAGCTCGGGTAGCGAGCAGGTTGCCTGCGATGTCGTCCTGGTGGCCGTCGGCATGAAACCGCGTTCGCGCGGCCTCGGGCTGGAAGAGCTGGGCGTGCAGATCGATCCGCGCGGTTTCATCCAGACCAACGAGCTCTGCCAGACCAACGTCGAAGGCGTCTACGCCATCGGTGACGTGAGCGGGCCGCCGATGCTCGCCCACAAAGCCTCGAAGGAAGGCGAAGTGTGCGCCGAGGTGATCGCGGGCAAGCGCGCCGCGAAGGATTGGACCACGGTTCCCGGCATCATCTTCACGCATCCGGAAATCGCAAGCGTGGGCCTGACCGAAGCACAGGCCAAGGAAGAGAGCATCGACGTCAAGGTAGGCAAGTTTCCATTCTCGGCGCTCGGTCGCGCCATGAGCATCGCCGAGACAGATGGCTTCGTGAAAGTCATCACCGACGCGAAGACCAAACGCATCGTCGGGATCCACATCGTCGGCCCGTCCGCGAGCGACTTGATCAGCGAGGCGGCCCTCGCCCTCGAGATGGTCGCGACGGCGGAAGACATGGCGCTCACCATCCATCCGCACCCCACCCTGGGCGAAGCGTTGATGGAGGCGAGCGCGGCCGCGCTCGGGCACGCGATCCATATCGCCAATCGCTGACGCACACAGCGCGAATTGCTGACGCGCACAGCGCGAATTGCTGCCGCACACAGCGCCCGATCGCTGCCGCGCGGCTCCGGCCCTGGGAGCTGCTGGCCGGGCGCCCCCGGTGTTCGGCCGGGTTGGTTAGAAATGTTAGTATTTTCAGCGGCTTAGCCAAAAGCTTCGTGTCCGCATGAGCGGGCGTGGCATGTTTCGTGGCATGGGCATTTTCGATCGAATGGGCAAGGTCATTTCGAGCAACTTCAACGCCTTGCTCGACAAGGCCGAAGACCCTCGAAAATCGATCGATCTGACCCTGGATGAGATGCACCAGCAACTCCGGGCCGCGCGCCAAGAAGTCGTGCGTAGCGTGGCTGCGGAAAAGCAGCTGCGGAAGAAGGTCGAGGAGCTGGATCAGCAGGTCGCGACCTGGGAGAAGCGCGCAGAACTCGCGATCCGTCACGACGATGACGAACTCGCCCGCGAAGCTTTGCTCCAGAAGCGCAGGGTGACCGGGGAGCGGGATCGAGCCGAGGCGCTGCGAGCCGAACAGCGGGGTAACGCTCTCGAGATGAAGCGTGAGCTCGAGCGTATGGAAGCCAAGGTCGAGGAGATCGCGGCGAGGAAGGGGACCTTGGTCGCGAAAGCACAACAGGCCAAGCTGGCCTCGGAGACGAGCGGTGGCGTGAGTGTGGGCGGCGGCGCTTTCGCCGAGTTTCGTCGCATGGAGGATCAGATCGAAGGCGTCGAAACCGCGCTGGCTGCTCAGAACGAGATCGACAGCGCGCTTCGGGAAGACGGCCCCAGTGGCATGACGCACGCCGAAGTCGAGGCGAAGTTTCGCGCGCTGGAAGGCACCGGAAAGTACAGCGAGCCCGGCAAGTCCACCCCCACGAGCGCTGTCGACGACGAGCTCGTGGCGCTGAAGAAGAAGATTCGAATCGACTCATGACCCGTCGGCTCGTCGTCTGCTTGCGCTGGCGCCCTGGCGACCAGGACGCTGGCGCTGACGCTTTCGCCGACGCGGCGGCGTCCGTCGTCGAACGCTTGGCTACGCTCGGTGGGCGCTTGATTCTATGGCACCCCGAGTGGCTGTGCGTCGACTTCGGCATCGAAGGATTGCAGGACGCCATCGACTTCATCGTCGATCGCCCCCACGTGAATTTCAGTATCGGATTCGCCTACGGGGTGTTGCACGAGGTCGTCGATGGTGGCCCGATGCTCGCGGCGTGCTTGGGACCGGTGATCGAAAGCGCTATGTCGCTCGCCCGAATGGCGCGCGCTGGCGACGTGCTCGTCGAGCCTGGTTTGGTCAAGGCATCCGGGGGCGAGCTCTTGGTGCAAGGCGCGCGGGTGGCGACGATTGGCGGCATGCGCGTGCGCGGCTTCAAGCTCGATCTCGAGCACCCGCAACGAAGTCTCGAGTGCGAGAGTGTTGCTCGGCTCGTCGAAGCGCCCTCGTTGGCGCAGGCGCCCGAGCTCGAGGCGCGTGTTGGCGCCGTGTGCCTGCTCACCGCCGCGCCGGGGGGCGGGGGGTCGCGCGCGCTCGCCGATCACGTGAAGGCTCGGCATCCTGCGAGCCTCGTGCTCACGGCCAATGCCACGGGGCTACCGCTGGGCGCGCTGCGCGCGGCCTTGCTTCACGACCGCATGCTCAGCGGTGAACTGCCGGCGCTCTCGCCGGGCGCGCAGGCGGCCTGGTCGTCGTTGTCGCAGGGGATCGGATGCTCGCATCAAGCCGGGGTGGTCCTCTTGAGTGAGTGGGGTCGCGCGAGGTCCAGCGCCGGCATCGTCTACCTCGAAGACGTGGCTGAGATTGATTTCGATTCACTCGAGGTCGTGGCTGCGGCGGTGAGGGCCGAAGAGCTCGGCCTCGTCGTGCTCGGTGAAACCGGTGAAGCGCTGCCCGAGCCGCTCGCCGATCTCCCCTCGAGCCAGAGCTTCACACTGCCGGAGCTGAGCACCAGGGACGCCGTAGCGCTGCTCGGGCACATGACAGGGGGTCAGCTCGGGGGTGAGTGGGCCGAGCGGCTCGTCGCGCGCGGATTGCCGACGCCGCTCGGCGTCGTCCAGTCGTTGGTCGAAGCACTCGACAGCGCGAGCTTCCTGTGGACCGACGCTGGCGTCGTTCCGCGCGTCCCGCGCGACGAAGCGCCCGCCCCCGAGCTCCCGCTCACGTTGCTTCGGCGGCGCTTGCACTTCGTGGAGATGACCGAGCGCTTGTTGCTCGAAGCCGTCGCCGTCTTGGGTGGGCGAGCAGAGCGCGCGCAGGTCGCCGCGCTGCTCAAGCTGGCTGGCCGCAGTGTGAACAACAGCGACGCCGCGTTTGCGTTCCTCGAACGACTGGGATGGGTGGCGATCGAAGCCGGAGAGCGGGTGGTACTGAAGAGCCGCTCGCATCGGCTGGCGATCGTGGCGTCGCTGAGCGACAAGCGTTTCCGAGCCTTGCATCAGGCTGCAGCGACGCTCGCGGTCGACTCGGCAGAGCCGCTCGCGCTCGTGAGTGCCACGCTGCACGCTGCACTCGCAGGCAACGTGGGCAAGGCGACGCTCCTCGCGCGGCGGAGCATCGCGCCGCTCACGCTGGCTGGGCTCGACGCGACCGCGGGAGCCCTCGAGCAGTTCGCAGTCAGCGCGGATCTCGGCGTACTGCGCGAGCGCGGCCTCAAGTGGACGGGAGTCGGAGCCGAGCGCGTGCTCGCAGCCCCCGATGACCCCGCGACGGAGGCTGGCGCGCCAGCGGATGCTACCCTGCGCGAGGTTCGGCGCAACGAGACGCTGCCCGCGGAGGCTCCCGTAGAAAGCCGGAGCTCGCGAAACCCGCGCCAGAGTGTTGGCCCGCGTCTGAGCACGCGCCGTGTTCCAGACAGCGCGGACCCGACGAGCGCGCGCGCGCTCGCCGAGGGCTCGGTGCCGCGTGCTCCTGCCGCGCCTCGGCTGGACGAAGCCGTCCTGCCCTCGAACGGAGGAGAGCAGTCGTCGCAGGCGTTCGAAGCTGACCGCGAGTTGGTTTCGGACAGCGACGTCGAAGCCATGAGCGCCGAAGACAGCGAGCTGAAGCCGGCGTCGGAAGAACCGGAAGGCGATGTGCAGGCCGTCGCCGAGCTGGGGGCGCTGCCCGGGGGGTCTGAATCCAATGGCGGGCCGCGAGCCGCACCGACGCTGCGCGTGGCAGGAGTCCCCTCGAACGACAGCTTGATGCCCGAGCGCGCGTCGCTCGCCCTCATGCGTGGCGACCCGGTGACCTTGGATCAGCTAGCTCGCCAGCTGCGCATGGAAGCCCACAACATGCTCGCCGATCGTCTGGACGCCATGGCGAGCTTGGTGCGCGGCAACACCGGCGATGCGCTGCGGCGCCTCAGAGATGCCAAGCACCGAGCGCGTCAGCTGAGTTTGAGCGAGCAGTGTCGCGCATCGTTGGCGCTCAGCGTGGCGATCGCTGCAGCGGGGCGCTCGACGGATGCCATGCTCGAGGCGTTGGAAGGGCTCGCGCGCGCGCGGCGCGGCGGCGACACGCGCGGTGAACGCGCGTGCGCCAAGTTCTTGGCGCAGCTCGCGCAAAAGGCAGGCCAAGAGCCCGTGGCCCTCGCTTGGCAGAACCTGAGCAGCTCGCCGTCCTTGCACCCGTCGAGCCACTGACCAGTCCGTGCCTTCCTAACTGGGCGCCCACGCGACCCACAGTGGGTCGTTGGGCGAGCGTGTCGCGATCCAAGTTTGAGGTGGGTTCACTGGGCG
>Ga0315910_10001600_pt1 | contig 20654 bp, 19 predicted proteins | sample EdamamesoilMG_FD_204470 | JGI IMG/M metagenome (GOLD analysis project Ga0315910, IMG submission 204470) | Garden soil microbial communities collected in Santa Monica, California, United States - Edamame soil | ecosystem: Environmental > Terrestrial > Soil > Garden | place: USA: California...
AGTTAAAGGTTTAAGTAAAGCTTTGAAAGCGCCAAAATTAAACGTTTTGCCGATTTCTAAATACTTTTTACAAAATTTTTATGCTGGCGGCCGCGACTTAAAAATATTACTCTAACAATCGCAAATGCCAAATAAAGTCACAGGATGAAAATAAATTTTCATAAGTATCAGGTGCTCAGGGTGGCTGCTGTTCTGCGAATCAAACCGACATGAGGCAATCGTTAAAACCTTCATGCGCTGACAACTTAACCTTAATGTTAGCTGGCGATTTTATATGAATGGCCAGCAGATAAAAGTAATTATTCGGTTCTAATCAAGCAAAAACCCGCCATAAGCGGGTTTAAATCTGGTTTGCGGAGAGGGCGGGATTCGAACCCGCGATACCCTTTCGAGTATACACACTTTCCAGGCGTGCTCCTTCAACCACTCGGACACCTCTCCAATATTTATCAAAAAAATTACCCAACTGCGATACTCCATTCGAGTATTCATAACTTTCTCCCGATCGTTTACCGGAGTGATCCTTCAACCCTGCCTACCGGCAGGCACTCGGACACTTCTCCTGAATTTTGCGGGCACAAAGAAATTAAGAATTAGCGGTATTGCAAATCAATTCAGGCTGTCAATTCACCGGATAGTGACATCCCCATCAATTCGCAGGCTCTATCAGCATTATATTCACCTAATAAAAGCATAAGCTTGGTCACGGCTGCTTCCGTTGTCATGTCCGCACCGCTGATCACGCCAATTTGCTGGAGTTTTTTGCTGGTTTCATAACGGCCCTGGATCACCCGCCCACCCGGGCATTGGGAAATATTAACGATGATAATCCCCCGTAGTATGGCTTTTTTCAGTTCTTCAATCAGCCAGGGCAACGTTGGGGCATTGCCCGATCCATACGTTTCCAGCACCACGGCCTTAAGATCGGGAGCATTTAACATGCTATTCACCGTGGATTGGTTGATGCCCGGAAAAAGCTTCAAAATGGAAATATTGGTATCGAACGTTGACCGAAGGCGCAATTCATTATCTGAAGAGATGGAGCGGATCACTGAAAAGTTATAGTCAATCTTCACTCCAGCTTTGGCTAGGGGTGGATAATTGCCCGAATCAAATGCATCGAACTGCATGCTCTCAGCCTTTCGTACCCGGTTGCCCCGCAAGAGCACATAGTCAAAGTAAATGCTTACTTCAGGCACTAGTGCCTTTCCTTCTTTTCGGGCGCTGGCAATATCCAAGGCCGTAATCAGATTTTCGCGTGCGTCTGATCGCGGTTCGCTAATGGGCAACTGGGCACCGGTAAATACTACTGGTTTGGACAGCCCCTCCAACATAAAACTAACAGCCGATGCCGTAAACGCCATGGTGTCGGTGCCGTGCAACACAACAAAACCATCGTTGGAAGCATAGTTATCGTGAATGATCTTGCCAATTACCTGCCAGTGCATCGGGTTAATGTTCGAGGAATCGATAGGGGTTTCAAAGGATACTACCGTCATCTCGAGCAACAGATTTTTAAGGGCTGGTAAGTGTTCGAGAATGGAAGCAAAATCGAAGGGTATCAGTACACCATCTTTATCGTAAGTCATTCCAAACGTTCCACCCGTGTAAATTATAAGAATACGCGACCGGGGTTTGTTGCCCGGCAAGGCAGTGTTGATACTAATCGTCTTCAGGTTCATGGTTGTAGTTGTAATGGCCTCGGTTCAATGGTAACAAATCAGCTAGGAAGTGCCAAATAATGTAAGTGCGTTTTGAGTAGTAGTACTGCGCACCTCGTTCACCGCCATGTTCTTGATGGTAGCGATCTTTTCAGCAATGAGCGGAATGTAAGCAGGCTCGTTACGCTTTCCGCGATGGGGTACAGGGGCCAGGTATGGGCTGTCGGTTTCCAGCACAATATGCTTGAGATCAATTTCGGGCAGTACAGAATCCAATCCACTTTTCTTGAAGGTTGCCACGCCCCCAATGCCCAACTGAAAACCGAGCTTTATGATTCGTTTTGCCTGCTCAACCGATCCGGAATAACAATGAAAAACACCTGTTAATTTTCCATCCGTTAGTTGCTCTACGATGTCAATTGTTTCATTCAAACTCTCACGACAGTGAATAATAATGGGGAGTTTGTACTTTATAGCCCACTTTACCTGAATAGTAAACGCTTCCTTCTGTTGCTCCCAAAATGTTTTATCCCAATAAAGATCCGTACCAATTTCGCCTACCGCTGCAAACTTTCGCTTCGATAACCAATCCTCCACAATGTAGAGTTCGCGCTCAAAATCCTTTTTAACATAACACGGATGAAGCCCCATCGTAGCAATGCACACACCTGCCGAACGGCTCTCCAATTCAAGCATGCCATCTATGGAAGTGTGGTCGATGTTGGGCATAAAGACTTTCTTAACGCCCTGCTCTTCAAAACGCGCCAGCATGTCAGCACGGTCGTGCGCAAATTCATCGGAGTAAAGGTGGGCGTGCGTATCTACAAAATAATCCATCAAAGCAGTTTGGAGGTCAACATTAATTCACAAAGAAAGTGAAAGAAGCCGAAAGCTTATAGAATGTACTTCTTGAAAATCAAGATACCAACAATCAGTGAAGCCGTAGAAGCTACCAGCACAGCACCGGCTGCTATATCTTTGGCTTTTCCGGCCAATATGTTGAGCTCTTTAGAAATCAAATCAACCACACGCTCTAATGATGAGTTGATTAATTCAAGACTGATAACCAAGCCGGAAGAAAAAATAACAAACATCCACTCCAGGTCGGTAATGCGGTAGTAAAAACCTGCGAAGACAACCACTACCAACATCAGCAACTGCACCTTCAGGTTTCGTTCTTCTTCAACGGCCTTCCAGATTCCGTGGAGGGCGTAGTAAAAACTGCGTAAAAATTTTTTCATCAATCTGCCATTATCGTATCTACCGCAGAAGCCAATAAATCTTCATCGGTCTTGTTATGTAAAAAACCTGTGAACAAATTCGATTTCTTCAGCGCTTGCGCAAGATCAAAATTTCTCTGTTCAGCAAAGTACGCTACATTCTTTTCAAAAATTCTTTCTGCCAGATATTCTTGTTCAGTTTGGCCAGGGGTGGGTATAAAAATCGCTTTTGAGCCCAACACCGACAAATCCATCACCGTACTAAAACCACTTCGCGCCAGCACAACCTGGGCGGATGCAATGGCCAATTGCAATTCTTCGGAACCCAAAAAATTGCAAACCTCCACAGTGGGCCTGACTTTTAGTGTCGATACATTATCAGGTAATCCACGAACGATCATCACTTTTATTTCGGGTAATTGTTCGAGCTGTTTTACTACGATTTCTTCCAGCAACGATCGCTGCGGTTCAGGTCCGGAGAAAACGCAAAGCAAGTCGTACTTCTTTTCTACACCGTTGCGCCATTCAAATCTCGAAAGCCAGCCAATATGCCTGACTGAAAATTTTTTATCTGTATAGTCAAACCCAATCAATTCTCCCGCTAAACTTTTTTCACCTGTAACATCGGGAATCCAGCATTGTGAAAATCGGTTCATCATCCGGTGATTCAGTCTACGAACCAATGGTGCCAGCCAACCAAAGCGCTTTGGCATGAGTATGTTACTTTGATGTGTAATGAATACACTAGGCACGGATGCCGACCAGCAACCATAGCGATTATCCGAAATGACGATGTCTATTTTCTGCTCTCGAACAATCTCTTCCATCGTGCTGTGTTCTGCCCGTATAACCCGGAGGAAATGTGGAAGTTGAAATGCCATGCGCACAACCATCGACACTCCCCTGCCAGGATACCTGGGTTGATACCCCGGAAGTAAAAATGTTTTTAGCGATGGAAATTCTACCTTGAGTAATTTCAACGAATCTCCACTACCCGCAATACATACTTCTGCCTGTCGGTTTAGCAATGCACGAATGACCGGAATACAACGTGTAGCGTGACCAAGACCCCAATCGAGCGGTGCAACCAGAACGCGTTTCATAACGAAGAATGAAGTGCGTTGAAAGTAAATCCTCTTTCAGAAAAGTGTTCAAGAAAACGTGGCAAAGCAAACATCATGTTTCGTGCTGCCTTACCACTATCATGAAATACAATGATCGATCCCGGCCGCGTAGCTCGAATGGTATTTTGCAGACAACGTTCAGGTGAAAGGCGCTGATCGTAATCAACCGACAACACATCCCACATGATAATCCGGTAATCCGCTAGCTGCTTAATCTGCCTGCGGGTAATTCTTCCATAGGGTGGTCTGAATAGTGGAAACCCTTGCAACGCCACATTTCCAGTTGAAATTATTTCCTGGCATTGTTGAATGTTGCTGACGTAATCCATTGTTGATGTTTTCCAACCATTCAAATGATTGAATGTGTGGTTCCCCACAGCATGACCTTGCTCTACTACTTTCTTAAAAACTTCAGGATGTTTCCGGATGTTATCTCCAATGCAAAAAAAAGTTGCTTTCGCCTGGTACTTCCTTAACTCTTCCAGTGCAAACTCGGTGGCTCCCGGCACAGGGCCGTCATCAAATGTAAGATACAATTCCGGATACTCAACGGGGATGCGCCACGTGAGCGTTGGATAAAGTAGTGGCAGAAGAAATGGTGTGCGATGTATCAAGAATCGTTGTCTAAGTAACCACTGAGCCAGATCGTTTGTTAAATGTATCAATAACAAACGCCAAGTCTTAACCCGATTTTTTCTTTGAGTCTTGCCTCACTTCAAAGAAGTTCTCAATCCTGTCCACGATTTTATGCAGAACCGATTTCAGTTCAAGTGTTCCCATTGCCACTCTATAATTTATCCAAATTTATGACCTTTTCGTCAATCTTTTCTGTCAACTAATTACCACAACAGGCTGTACTTCGCAGAAACAGCAAATGAAATTTAACCCACGCGGCACGACAAAATGGTGATGTCATCGTGATAGGCGTTTTTTCCTTTAAAGGTATCCAGGGCTACGATGATATCCTGGTGAATGGTTTTCAAATCTTTGGTAAAGGTGATATCTTCCTTAAAGTAGTTAAGCAACGCATCCACACCAAACTCTTCGCCTTTCTCATTCACCGTTTCAGTCAGACCATCGGTATAGCAAAAAATCAGAAAGTCCTCCAACCCGGTAACAAAGCCTTCATTTAAGAAAGGCAGCGGATGCATGGCGCCCAGCACGGTTGAACCATCTTCCAGTAATCGAATTCCGTTTTTGCGATCGATTAGTATCGGAGGATTGTGCCCTGAATTAACATACACCATTGTCCGCAGGCGGATGTCGTAGATGGCCGCAAAGAAGGTGATGAATTTTTCACCTTTTGTGTTTTCCATTACCTGGAAGTTGAGCGCCTCCACTATGTCAGTAAGGTTGGGTGTTAACCGAACCAGTGTTCGAAGCGATGCTTGGAAGTTGGACATCATGAGCGCAGCCGGAATACCTTTGCCGCTCACATCGGCTACACAAATCAAAAACTGATTTTTATTGATGGGAATATAATCGTAGTAATCGCCCCCCACCATATCGTGTGGCAGGTAGCTCGCTTCTACTTTCAGCATTTCTGTATTCGGAAGGGTTTCCGGGAACAGAAATTGTTGAACATCGCTGGCAATTTCAAGCTCTTTACGAAACGACTCCTGCTCCAATTGCTTGCGCATCAACTTTTTGTTTTCGATAGCAACAATAATAATATTGCTGAGCGCCTGAATAAACTTAACACCTGGTTCGGCCTGAAGGTTATCATAATCGATGTCCATTCCACCAACAAAAACCAGTGCCAGTGTTGTACTCTTATGAGTAACCGGAATGATGATGTCGAATTCCGTAAACTCACATTGATCGAACTCCCTCAGGTGGGTAATATCCTGAATGGTTTTAAACTCTGGCAACAGTTTTACTTTTCCGAATTGATGCTTGGTGCCAAAGTTGGCTTTACAGTTCCAGTCGGCATCTAATACAAAAAGTGCAAGCTTCTTGATGTTGAGGTTCGACCGCAGGGTGAAGTTGTATATTTTATAGAGTGACTCCTCCGGCAAGTTGCTGTTGATGGCCTGCGTAATCTCAAGCAACGAATTGAGTTCGAGTTCTTTAATCTCGAACCGCTTACGGAGGTCATCTTCTGGCACAATCTTCATGTTACACAAATTTAATCAGCTTGTGTTATTAACCAGAATACAACGACTCAAAACCGGTTTTATTTTTTCTTCTCGGCAACAGGCGGATTGATTACTTCCTGTTGGTAGGCCGCAGGTGGTATGAAGAAGTTATTGTCAAGTACCCCCGAACCACCAGCATCCACTGCCGTGAAATGGAGTCCGTTCGAGCCGATAATCTCAAGGGCGGTGCCTTTGATTGAGAAATTGCCTGCTGGGCAAACATTCTTGCCTAACTTATCGGTAACCCAAACACTAAATGTAATGTTTGCATAATTCTTAAAGGTGTATTCCTTACAGGTAAAACCTAAAATAGTTTTTTGCTTTCCGGTTGCCTTAGGTTTAAAGTCTTGGTCTTTTTTCAGGAAAGTGTGCTGCTCGGTATGGTTAATGTTGTACTCATCCTTTGATGCCTGATCATACAATCGCTCCATAATGGTTAGTCCTACTTCATTTTTTATGTTCCGTACTACCGTTCTTACTTTATCAGCAGAATAGTAGGCATCCACTTCATACAAGGATACTGTACCTTCTTCTGCTTCACCATTCCAGAGTTTTGCGATATCCGCTTCTAAGGTATATGAAATGGCATTGGCTTTAATCTGTGCCTGAAGGCTGAAGTTCATCAGCAGAACGGCAACCACTACGAGACTACGAAGTTTCATAAAGTTTGAGTTGGTTTTTGTTGATACTACGGCTATGTAACGGACTGTGTTTTGCGATCCTTCCAGGTAAACGGAAGAAATAAAGAAAACACGCCCACGCCCACCACATATACCGGGTAGACAAGCTGCAATATAAAAAAGCCTAGCCAATGCCAACGCACTTTTAAGAATCTGCAAACACTAAAAATAAAAATACCTTCCAGGGCCAGTTTCATACCTACGAACAAAATCCATTTTATGGGGTCCGTAATCACCATAACCATCAGCACCATCCAAAAAAATTGTACTACCATAACATAAAGCGCTAGAACTTTAGTAAAAACGGAAGAATTAAATCGCCATTTGCCGGCCCACCGGATGCGCTGCTGCAAAAAAGTACTAACGTCAACCAATGCACGTGTGCGCACTACGGCCCCTTGGTCTGCCATAAATGAAATACTATCCGGGTATTGCTTGGCGATTTTGCGCATTAGAAATTCATCATCGCCCGAAGGAATGTGCATATTCCCTTCGTATCCATGAACTTCCTGAAACACCGACTTTCTAAAAGCCAGGTTTGCACCATTGCACATCGTAGGAAAACCCACCGCCAGTGTTGCTGCTCCAGAGCCAACGAGGCTGCAAAATTCCAAAGCCTGAAGATGTGAAAACAAGTTGCTATCCTGATCGATTTTTACGCCCCCTATGGTCATGGTAATTTTTTTCGACTGAAAATGGTTGTTGACTATAGAAAGCCATTCTGGATTCATCCTGCAATCAGCATCAGTTGTTACTATGATTGACCCGCCAGCGACTTGAATGCCCGTTGTCAAAGCTTGTTTTTTTCCATGACCAGTATTGGTGATCAATCGGATGGGATGGTTCCCAGCTATAAATTCTTTTACTTTTTCAGCCGTACTATCGCTGGAGTGATCATCAACAACAATTACTTCATACGGGCTATAGTTTTGTAGCATCAGATCATGCAGTACTGCAGCAATAGTAACGGATTCATTACGCACCGGAACAATTACCGATACGGTATGCTGAATGCTTTCAGGAGTATTCTCGAATGCTTTGCTCAACACACGATTCCAGCCCACCGTCAGTCCGAGCAGCACTATAAGGTAACTACCCAATAAAGTAAGGAGTAGGTAGTGTTCGCTGTTTAACATTCCTAAAACAAATTCCACACACGCAATTTCTATAATTTCTGAACGCTACCTACCTTCATGCCGTGGGAAAAGTTGTAAAAGAGAAAATAATCCTTGGCCTCGACCCGGGAACAAACGTAATGGGCTACGGTATTATTGAAGTGAAGAAACCAAAAATCAGTCTGATGCAGTTTGGAGTTATTCACTTAAGCAAGTATGAAGGCCATGAATTAAAACTTTCTAAAATTTTTGAGCGTGTAATCAGTCTAATTGACGAATACCATCCGGATGAAGTAGCGCTGGAGGCACCGTTCTTTGGCAAGAACGTTCAGTCTATGCTCAAACTTGGACGAGCGCAAGGTGTTGCTATGGCCGCTGCCCTTTCGCGCGAAATACCCATCGTTGAGTACGCACCCAAAAAAGTAAAACAAGCCGTAACCGGAAATGGAAATGCCTCCAAAGAGCAGGTGGCCAAGATGCTGATGACTCTGTTTACCATCAAAGAACTCCCTAAACTGCTGGATGCCACTGACGCACTGGCCGTGGCCGTCTGTCATCATTTTCAGAAAGCTGAAACCAAGAATAAATCAAAAAGCTGGGAAGCGTTTGCTAAGGATAATCCGGCCCGATTAAAAAAGTTGTGAACGCCTCGGTCAAAAATCCTATCTAGCTAGAAGCATGATGGTAAGCTTGTAGCAATACCTGTCTTTCATTCTCCCAATTATACTTTTCAAAAATAAGTTGCTGACCACGCTTGCCCATGCTTTCGGCTTCTGTTGGATGCTGAAATAGCCAGATAATAGCTTCTGCAATTTCATTGGTATTCATTGGATCTACCAGTATACCACACTGTGCTTCCTTTACAAAATCAGATGATTCCCCTTCCTTTGATGCAATAACTGGAAGACCAGCCGCCATAAACTCAAACAATTTTACCGGGTAATTAGTCTTATACCGTTCAATTGGATTTGGTATAATAATGCCAATCTTTGAGCTAAAGAGTAGCTCAACAAGCTTATCGTATTGTATCCACGGAAGGATTTTTAAATTTTTGCTTTTCACAACCATCTGCTCAAGCGAGGGTGGCGCAAATTGGCCACCTAAAATAAATTCAAAATCAAGCGTTTCGGAAGCTAACCGTGCACCGTCTACCATTTCAAACAACCCGCGCACTTTACTTAGGGTTCCCACATAAATCAAGGCACGCGAACGTTGAGAATATGCTGGCGCTGAATAGTTTCTAAAGGGTGCCACGGTCGGAAAATTTCGAACAAGAAAAGTCTTGCTCGGTGGAAAATACTTAGCAATTACCGGTTCGGCCACAAGAATAGCATCAAAGCACCAGCCACAAAGTTTTTCCAGCAACAAATAGAATACAGCATATGGCTTTCGTAATATTTTTGGAACCCAATGCTGATAGCTGATCTGAAGCGGAGTATCCTCATGCGCATCATAGATTACCTTTCTTCCAATGAGTTTCAGCAAAAGCCCAACACCCAGTATATCCGAATCGTGAATGCAATAGATGGTGCGGGCAGGTTGCGCTATGGCCTTGCGAAGAATATGCCATGGGCTTATCACCAGCTTATGAAACCCACTCCGAATCAGAGGTACCGCATGAATAGTTATACCGTCTCTTTGCTCGGTATGGGTGTGTGGTAAAATAATACTCACCGAATAACCAGCTGCTGCAAGCGATCGTGCTTCCTTTAAGAAAATCCTTGTATCAAAAGGGGGATGCCCATTTGCCAGCATAACAATGGGTCTTCTGCTTACTGGCTGTGAAGTATCCACAAATCTTTTACGTTTAGACCCGCAAAATTGACTTTCTTTGCCAAAAATCAAAAAACATTTCGCCTCCATTTCACTTTCAATGAAAAACTCAGATCGCTGGCATCCAACAAAATATGAATTCAAGAAAGGCAGATTGAGAGGATCACGCAATGAAAAGTTTCTTACCCTTTCGTCACGCCTGATGACCGACATCACGGCCTCGTTTTATCAAGACAACCTGCCGTTGCATGCCAAAGGACACCTGGCCGATTTAGGCTGTGGCCATGTTCCGTTCTATAATTTGTATAAATCCTTGGTTACCGAAACAACCTGTGCCGACTGGCCAAATTCGGTACACCAGAACCAATACCTGGATGTGGCCTGCGACCTCAACCAACCGCTTCCATTTCTACAGGATAGCTTCGATACCATAATCATCTCTGAAGTGCTGGAACACATTTCAAACCCCGAATTGGTTTGGGCAGAAATGGCACGCACGCTTAAACCAGGCGGAAAAATAATTCTTAGCGTTCCATTCTTCTACAGAATTCACGAAGCGCCATTTGACTACTATCGGTACACTGAATTTGCGTTGACCAATCTCGCTAACAAAAACAATCTATCCGTATTGAAACTGGAATCATTCGGAGGAATTCCGGAAATCTTTACGGACATCCTGGCTAAAAACCTTACCCGGATACCCTTGCTGGGAAAACAGTTGTCAAGTTTTCTTCAACGCTTATGCTGGTTTTTTATTCACACCGCCTACGGCAAAAGGATCTCATCAAAAACCGGAAAAATTTATCCGCTGGGATACTTTATGATCGTTGAAAAAATAAAATGAACCACTAGCTATGTTTGGATTACTCATTCGCTGTGTCAGGATATTTGGAATACGTGGAATTCTTATTTACGCCCAACTTAAACTTGGATTGACCAATAGTATTCGCATTCCCGGAATAAAATACCCTGTTTCGTTGCGTCCACAACAAGCTGATAAAATATCCTTCAGAGAAATTTTTATGAAGCGAGAGTATGACGTTACACTGCCATCAACATTAATTCCAACGGTTATTATTGATGGCGGAGCCAATGTTGGTTTCACCAGTGTATTCTTCGCCAATAAGTATCCCACCGCCCGGATATTTAGTATTGAACCCGATGCCTCAAATTTTACCTGCCTTGTTAACAACACCCGAAATTATACAACCATTACACCGATCAAGAGCGCACTATGGTATAAAGCGGAGCTGCTAAATGTAGTGGATAAGGGATATGGCGACAGGGGCTTTGTGATCGAAAAAAATGACGAGGTAAACGGGTTACAGGCTACCTCCATAGCAGACCTGATGCAGCAATATCAACTCACTCATCTCGACATTTTAAAACTTGACATCGAGGGAAGTGAAAAAGAAGTATTCTCAGAAAACTATCAACGTTGGCTGCCTCAGACAAAATGCTTGATCATTGAGCTTCACGATAGAATGAAACCTGGATGTTCTCGAGCTGTATTTTCTGCACTAACCCAATACAACTTTTCCTTTTCAATCAAGGGAGAAAATCTTGTCTTCACCAATAACGACCTAACCTGATAGGATGGGTCAATGATCAAGACCACGCAGATACTTCTTGTTTACTATTTGCTGAAGCCACAGCTCAATAGTAAGGGCACTGAGAACCTTCTGGGCCTGCATCCTCGGTCCTTTAATGTGAGCCTGCAAGTATAAGGTGTTATAGTCTTTAGTAGTAAAGTGAGAATATAAAGCCGTCTTTGGATTCAATAAGTTACCAATCAAATTGGCAGTTGCCGACTCCTTAATCCATTCGGGATAATTTGCAAAAGACGCAGGCTTACCCATTTTATACTTTAGTACATCAATATAATAGTTAAGCTGACTTCGAAGATTATTAATCAGGTTTGGCTTTTGTGAAACAAGCATCCCCGTTGAAGCACTGGGAATAGTAGCAAACAACTTGGGTTCATACTGAAGTAATGCGCGATTATAAACATTGCTAGCCAAACGATACTCGTCCGGAAGGGAATAGGATAACTCCATCAGTTTAGTATCCATAAAAGGCATGCGTTGATGAATCAGCTTCGAAGGTTCCTCAATTCCCATAGTAACAAATCGTCTTCCCCGATTATAAATTAGGTAGGGATCAACACAATCAACATCAAAGTAACTGTTCATGGGATCACATAGCTCAGCATAACGGCCGTAGTACACGCTGGCTATGGTTGCATTGATACGTGTGTTCAGAAACGTTTTTGAAAAAAAAACCTTATGCACCTTCTCAAGGTACGAGCCACCCAGCACAACATCACCCAGAAATCCACTAAGGTTCACATCAATAATACCCTGAATTTCATTCATGATTTGTGGATAATGCATGTGATACATATTTAACATGCCATCGGTTTTCCAAACACTTTGAAACCGTGCCTCAAGCCAGTTTGCTCCATTTATTTCAAAATGTTTGTTCTCCACATTTGCCACACTGGCAACTTTCCGGGCGATCTTAACTTCTGGTGTTTCGGATAATCCAAACGTGAATGTAAACACTGGAATATCCTTATAAACACCCGCAAGTATCGCCCGGGAGTCCAAGCCACCGCTTAAGGATATCCCAAGCTTTGTTGAATTTTCATTGGTTGATCTTGATCGCACAGCTTCGCGAAGAAGCATTGCCATTTCATGCGCTGCATCCTCTATCGTTAATGATGATTGGCGCGGACTATCAGCCCACCCCCAATACTTCCGCTTTCGTAACTGTCCTTCCGAAATTTTGAATTCATAAATGGTGGATGGCTCCACCAATTCGACACCCTCAAACCAGGTATCAGTTCCTAGTAGATGCCCCAGGTCGATAAAGCAATCCATCAATTCTTTCCGGAACTTCATCTCAAACTCCTTAAAGAAGAGGAAAGATTTAAGTTCAGGGGTCATTATCAACTTTCCATTTTTTAAACAAAAATAAAGGGGCTTTAAACCATACCGATCGGTAACAATGGTTACTGATCGTTTACCGGCATCGTAAACAATTGCATTATAAACGCCATCAATCCCTTTTAAAAAAAGATCTAACGTTCCCTTGCGGTAGTGTTGCAACAGCAACGATGCCGTTTCACCTGATTTCTTTTCATGATAAATTTCTCCGTCAATCCACAGCTTAATGTCGCCATCATCAACGGTGAGTTGAGTCTGATCGAAAAAACTAAAAAAAGATTTCGCGAGGATAAACTCTACATCGCGATGCAATACTGCGTGCTCTGTTTTGGGTGAATAGATTGTCGACTGAATCGCATTTTTTATAGACTCATCAGAAGTTGCCAATGCACTACCGCAAATACCTACAAATCCCGCCATACTATTTAATGAGCGTTAGAAAATTAATCGACCGAATTTCATTTCGGTAAGCAATCCACAAGAGCAGTAAACACAACAGGCAATAGCCCAGATGAACAGCCAGTGGATACGTTACACCCCAGAAGGGTTCAACAAGCACAACAAACATGAAGAAGAGAAAAGGGGCAATCAACAACTTGAAAGCGTTAAACTTCATGTCGTAATGATGTCTGAGAAAAATCCAAAGCAATGCGATTTCGAGCGCGAATGTTAATGCGGTTGATATAATAACACCGTAAAGATGCATTCGGGTAATCAGCAATATCAATGTACCTAATCTGAAGAGAGACGTGAAAAAATTCAGTGTCATCAGCGTTTTCATCTTTTTAAGAATACTATACGGTATTACGAAGTACAATCGACTTGCTTTAAAAATGAAAATCACCGCGATGTATGGAATGTACTGAACAGCATCCGAATACCCACGAGGCATCGTAAACAGGCTGATAACTACTGGAATAACGAATACCGACAGGGAGATTACAAGAAGGATAGCCGAAACTGTTCCGTAATAATACCGATTGATCTCCAGGGTAGATTGCTTGTACGTTTGCCCACCAATCAGTTTAACAATTTTAGGATTTACAGATGCATTGAGTCCATTCAGTAATAATTCCACAGGCACCAAACACTTAATTGCCAGATCATAGGTACCAACGGAGGCGAGTGGCAGAAAAAACATAATGATAAACCGGTCTATGTAATTTATAGCCCATTGTTGAATCTGATAAACAAATGTGTACGCATTAAAACTAAATGACGTCTGCTTCCAGGGGCTTTTGAACTGAAATCCATAGGCGCTGAAAATTCGCCACAAGACCCACGCAGTGGTGATAACACCCGCGATCAATCTTCCACCAAGCGGTCCTACCAGTGTTTCCGGAAAAACTTTAAGCCCAATAATAGTGGTAAGGGCAATGATTAAAAACGATAACACATTAGACCATAGAAAAGTCTGTGGTTTTTCCTGGGTTTGTAACAGGTTGCCGTGGACTTTAAAAATAGCCTGCGTTATACCCAGGCCCGTAGCAATAAGTCCATACGGATAAAAGGAGATTTTACTTTCTCGGATGATCGATGTAAAAAGGAACTGCCCAGAGAGCGAAAGAATAGTTCCAATAAGCACTCCCCACCCGAGTATAAAAATAAAGGAAGAACTGATGTAGGTGCCTAGCGCTTTTTGATCATTCTTAAGTTCATGATAATGTATGTAAAGGGCTGAATCAAAACTGTAGGTAACAAGAACCTGAACTAAATATGAAAACGCAAGGCATATTGAAAGTGCGCCATAAACTTCAGTTGGCAAATAAAGAACATAAAAGGGCAGAAGAATTAGCGCACTTGCCATGGGCAGAGCACCCGCCATGGTATAAATCAATGAACTCGTAACAAAACCTTTTCTAATGTGCACCAGAAATCATTATGCTGGTAAAAATATATCCTTTCGGATATTATTCGCTAATGACTGCACAACTTAACTAATACTGGACACCTCAACGAGAATGTAGCAATACAACGGTTTTGCGAACAACGAATTAGCTACTACAGACAATTTAAGAACCGGAGCCCTCCGGACATTACAAATGTGAGCAGCTTGATTCACCCAAAAAAACCAATCCCTTGATATGACTTACATCCCATTTCATAGTACTTTAGGACTATATCATTTTACAAGAATCTTATAATCAGTGCTTTATAAAATTATAAATACGCACCGTATCAGGGATGAACATCGAAGTATAAACGGTAGCCATATTGCGAAATGAATCGTTTACAAGCCACCTTCCTTTTAATAATGGTTGGACATCTGGGTCAATCACAATCCTTACAGGTTGAGAACTATAGTATTCAGCAAGGAATGCCCAGTGTAGAAGTATACCACATTTACCAGGATTCAAAGGGATTTATCTGGTTTGCAACAGATAACGGAGTTGTTCGCTTCGATGGCTCGGAACTTAAAACCTACCATGTTAAACAAGGTCTCCCCGATCCTGTTATTTTTTCCTTTTTTGAAGATTACAAAGGAAGAATTTGGTTCAGGTCATACTCAGGAAACCTCGCCTACCTTGAGAACGACCAAATCAAGCCCTTTGCATTCAATACAACCATTACCTCTATTCTAAAAAATAACATAATCCATTCAATCTATTACGACAAAAACAATGTACTGTGGCTCAGCGCAGGAAATGAAATCGTTCAGATCCGACAAGATGGCACCGTGAGCAGAGAACCTATGGGCAATCATCGCTTGTTCGTAAGAAGATTCGATTCAGGAATTGTCCATGGCTTATTTGGTCCACAAACTGTCGACTCTATTAACATCGATGGAAAATTGTTTCAATTACCTCTGGAGAATCCAAACTTTCGAACAATTCAATCCCTTACCTGGAACAACAAGCTTCTAATTTCCATCTCACGAGATTTATTCTCCTTTGATGGACAACATTTCCAAAAAGTCTTAACCAGTAAATCAACCATCATCAGTCTCTCAACGGACAAACATAACAATGTCTGGATTGGCTATCTCAATGGCGGGGTTGAGCGATTACCAGCACGTGGTGAAGAGTCTCGCTCATTAGAACTGCTGGCGAACTTATCCGTTACCACAGTACTGGAAGACCATGAAGGCGGAATGTGGTTTTCAACGCTTGAAAATGGCGTGTTTTACTTTCCCAAACAAGCGATTCAACTTCATACACTACCCAGTAAAACTCCAATAAAGACCGTAAGCAAGAACGCGGGGAAAATAATAGCCGGAGATGCGGTAGGAAATTATTTCATAATCGATCCTTTATCGAAGAAAATTGAATCGATGAATAGTTTAGGAAGCCCCATTATCGCCATGTTCGCAAAAACAAATGGGAATCATCTTATATCAACAAGCATGAATGTGTTTGAATTGGACCCGAACAACAACCCCTTTACAGTCCAACTCGAACCAAAAGTTGATTTTTCAGAATCTCCAAATGGCGTGATCTGGTCTGTTGGTGGATCGCGTGGATCTCACGTAACCAGAATTGACAATCGCAAAACAACTCAATACACCAATCTTAAGGACACTTACCGAACGATCTCTGCAGATGAGTCCAACATATACCTTGCTGGCAGAACCGGCCTTGATATTTATACAAAAGAAATGGAGTTTATTTTAACTCACCCTCAACTCACAAATTTTAAGATAACAGATATTACGAATATAAACGATACTACACTCTTGTTAGCCACCAGTGGCAGTGGCTTTGCGTTGATGAACAAGAAAACAAAAGCGATCACCAGATATGACACCGAAAACAAGCTACTTGCCAATAGTGTTTACGCTGTACTTATCAAAAACACCTCCCTTTGGTTAGCAACAGAGATGGGTGTAATCAAAACTGAAATTAGCGGCCTTCTTGCCAAGAGTCCTAAATTCTATTACTTGACTAAGAAAAGCGGGTTGGCCAGTGACAAAATTAATTGTCTCATTGACTACAGTAGTGAAATATGGGCGTTCTCCGAGAATTACATTTCTATTATCCCCGATACTATTCAAAATTTCATTAACGAAAACCCAAGGTTTTACCTAAAAAAATTAACGTTCAATCAAGCATCCGTTGATGTTGAAGCCACACCTCAACTTTCGTTCGATCAAAATGACATCACCATCTCTTTCGGATTCATTTCCTTCAACAACAATAAGAATATTACTACCCGATTCAGACTTTCTTCAAAAGATCCGTGGATCAAAGCAGAAAGTCGTGAACTTCAGTTTTTCTCGCTCTCCCCAGGAACCTACAACTTAACGCTCGAATATTCTATCGATAACAACGAATGGAAAACGGCTATTAGCGATCTCTCGTTTCATATTCTTCCTCCATGGTGGAAAGCCTGGTACTATCAACTCTTGATGGCCGTAATCATAACAATGATTGGTCTACTGTATTTGAGAACCCGGTTATTGGCATCGCGGCAAAAACAAGAATACCTCGCGTTGATCAACAATCAGCAACAAAAACTTTTGCAAACGGAAATTCAATCCATCGAGCGCGAACGCAGTCGCATTGCAAAAGACCTGCACGATACCGTGGGCACTAACCTGGCGGCCATCAAGATGATGGTAAGTCAATTGCTGCACAAACATCACGAGCCACTGGCCGAAAATGTAGAAAATCAATTACAGGATGTTATCAAGGAAACCAAAGAACTTATCTACAACCTGGTTCCCCCGGGGCTGGAGCGATTCGGGTTATTCATCATCATTCGCAATCACATCGCTAAACTTAATCATTCCACACAAACACAAATCGACTTATCAACCTCTGGAAATGATATTTTTAATGCCGATCGTAACATCATTATCTTCCGCATCATCCAGGAATTGCTGTCGAACTCCCTTAAACACGCACACGCCTCAACGATAGCCATAGCCGTCAACACATTTGAAGACCACGTAAACATTCTGTACGAAGATAATGGCATTGGATTTTCCGATCGCAACAGTAAAGCGGGTTTTGGACTCCTAAATATTCAATCGCGTATTGAATCCTTGCAGGGAGATATTAAATTTGAATCCGGATATTCGGGTACAGCCTACACGTTAAACATTCCCTATCCGTCTCAACATGATCAAGACCGTACTGGCCGATGACCATCGGTTGTTTTGCGAAGGGTTGGAAAAATTACTTGCTGAAAGTAAATCGTTTCACATAATCCAGAAATTTCATGACGGGCGAACGTTGCTTGAAAATATTCGCACCCTTGACCCCGCCTTAATTATTCTGGATATTGAAATGCCGGGCTTGAACGGCCTCGATGTTGTGAAGCGACTTACCACGGTAACACCCAACGCAAAACTGGTAGTATTAAGCATGCACGAAGAAAATGTGTATGCCTCCGAAGCCCACGCATTGGGTGCTCATGGCTACCTGAGCAAGTCCATGGAAAGCACCTTGTTGCTAGAGGCGCTTCGTAATGTGATGGAGGGACAAAAGGTATTTCCCAAATCGCCTACCCAAACACCAACCTACAACTCACCCTTGTCAGATCGTGAAATGTTGATTTTAAAAATGATAGCGAAAGGAAAAACCAGCGAAAGTATTTCGAAAGACTTACAGATATCGCACCTTACGGTTAAAGCACACCGAAGAAACATGCTTCAAAAATTGAATGTCAGCAATTCATCTGAGCTCCTGGCTAAAGCTTTTGAACTCGGCTTGATTTGAGCACACTAACACAATAATTAGGATAATTGATTTTCCAGGGCTGATCGTAAACGAAAACGCCATCAAAGTTTTTTACTACCTTCAACTCCCGAAAAAACTCAACCAAAAATCAATTCACCCCATGCTAAGAACCGGTATCTTTTCTTTTATTCTTGCGCTCGCAGCGTGCCAGTCGAATGAGAAAAAATCAATCGCCAGTATCGAGCGCCTTGACGTAGCCCTCGATCAGATCGTTTCCCCTACAGCACAACCCGAAGTAATTGCCGAAGGGTTTGAGTGGAGCGAAGGACCACTCTGGCTTGCCGAAAGTAAAACACTTATCTTCTCCGATGTTCCTAAAAACATTGTTCATCAATGGAGTGAAGAAAAAGGATTATCAACTTACCTCACACCTTCTGGTTATACCAGCGATACTCCACGCGGAGGCGAAATGGGTTCTAATGGGTTGGCGCTTAGTGTTGACGGAAAACTTTTGCTGGCCCAACATGGCGACCGCAGAATTGCCGTGATGGAATCATCCCTTACAGACCCCAAACCAACTTTTGTAACACAGTCTGACAACATCGATGGAAAAAAACTAAGTAGCCCCAACGATGTAGTATCACGCAGCAATGGCGACTTGTTTTTTACCGATCCTCCGTATGGATTGCCGCAACAGTCAAATGATCCGACCAAAGAAACTCCATTCAATGGCGTGTACAAAATTTCATCCGGTAAAACAACGCTGCTTGTTGACTCGCTCACCCGACCCAATGGCATTGCTTTTCTGCCCGGAGAAAAAACTTTTATTGTAGCCAACTCCGACCCCAACAAAGCTACCTGGTATGCTTTCGACCTGAGTGAAAATGATTCGATCATCAATGCAAGAATTTTTTACAATGCAACTGCCGACTCAAAAGCTGGTTTACCCGGTTTGCCTGACGGCCTCAAAGTTGACAAGCAAGGAAATATTTTTGCTACGGGCCCTGGTGGTGTGTGGATATTCAACGCATCCGGTAAAGTAGTAGGGAAAATAAAATTCACAGATGTACCTACCTCTAATTGTGCCCTTTCGGATGATGAAAAAACATTGTTCATCACCGCTGATAATTATGTGGTTCGTATAAAATTGCGTGAGTAGTAAGCTGACAGAAAATGCACGCAACAAAACTCGTAACACCTGAAATCCTGCTGATTATGTGTATCGGTGGAATTGCCTTTGTGTTGATCTTCCTGGCCATTTTTCGTAAACGGAAGTAAGGTTTTGCCGGAGATTGGCTGGTTACCAGCAAATTAAACCGACCAATTACGCTTTTAATCGTCCGATTGTTTTTTTAATTTCAGCAGCACATTGTTACTTGAACACTCAATTCTAACTGTATCCTTTATGAAAATTAAATCGGTTGTAGCTCTTGCCCTTTCGCTTGTAGTAACGGCAAGTATTGCGCAAACCACCAAGAAAACATTAGAACTTCCCGAGTTCAAAGGTATTTATGTAAACTCCAACTATACCGTTTACCTGAAGCAAACCAACAAACAGGAAGTTAATGTAGAGGCCCTTACCGAAATCTATTCGGCAAGCGAAATCAAAGTAGAAAACGGCATTCTGATGATCAACATCGAACGAAAACCCGAAGCACCCAATAAAAGTCTGTGGGCCAAAATTGATGATATCAAAGTAAACCCTACGATGAAACTGTACGTGAGTGTAAAAAACATCAGCGAACTGGCCGTAAATGGTGGTGGTAAAATCGTTTCTGAAAATTCAATTGCGGCCGATTACATCAGCCTGGCTGTGAACGGCTCCGGCAGCATGGATGTTGATTTAAAAGGCAATACCATCAAAGCAGAAAATACCGGCAATGGCAACCTGACTATTAAAGGATACGCCACCTCGATTGATGCAGTGGTTGCCGGTTCTGGTGCCATCAGCGCTTTTAACTGTGCCCTGGAAACAGCAAAAGTAAAAGTAAGCGGAAGTGGTGTTTGCGAACTGAATGTAACCAATACCCTGGAAGCCGTAGTATTAGGAAACGGAACCGTGAAGCACAAAGGCAACACAAAAACGGCTACTAAAAAAATATATGGATCGGGTGTGGTAGAACGCGCCTACTAGTCCATTGCTTTTCAAACACCCCTAAAACCTCTGCTTCACCGCAGGGGTTTTATTTTTTACCTTGATCCATGCAAATTCCTATTCCGGTTCTACACCTCTTTCCAATTCTTGATCAGAAATTAATCGAACTGCTTCGTTCGTTAACACCTGAGCAATGGCAAACCCCCACGCGGGCAAAACAATGGACGGTGAAAGATATTGCAACACACTTACTGGATGGAAATCTCCGAACGTTGTCGA
>Ga0315910_10001601_pt1 | contig 20651 bp, 20 predicted proteins | sample EdamamesoilMG_FD_204470 | JGI IMG/M metagenome (GOLD analysis project Ga0315910, IMG submission 204470) | Garden soil microbial communities collected in Santa Monica, California, United States - Edamame soil | ecosystem: Environmental > Terrestrial > Soil > Garden | place: USA: California...
TAATTGATGACGATGCGATCGCCCTGCTGCGTGATCCGGTTGACGGCGCCGTCGAAGGTCCAGTCGAAGAGGATGCTCGTCGGCGCGCAGCGGAGCCGCGGATTATCCGCGGGCGACCACTGCTCGAACGCTGCAGCCTCAGCCTGCCCGCGCTCGGTGAGGGTGACAGGCCGGCCAAACCAGCCCGAGGACGGCACGTCGCGCATCAGGATCTCACCCGACTCGACGCGCGCTTTCATGCTCTTCGGCACGAGGTTGGCGGGACTGCCGTCCGGTGGCACGGCGATCACGTACTGTTCCTGCGCCCAGTCGCCCGAGAGGTTCACCTCGCCCGACGCGAGCCGGTACGGCCGATTCGAGAGGTCCGGGCCAGAGCCTGTCGAGAACTGGTCGTTGCGGTTGATCTCCTCGCCCTCGCCGATCGTGATGTCCTCGATGTAGCACGCGGCGGGGTCGGTGCGATGCCCCCAGCCCTGGATGCTGACGGCACTGCCCGTCACGAACATCTCCTCCGACCAGCCGGAGCGACGCATCAGGGTCGCCGCGCGCATCTCGCAGCGCATGGCGATCGTTTCGCCGTTGGCTCCCGTCACGTCGAGTCTGAGATAGGAGTGCGGATTCACGAAGTCGATGCCGGTGATCGTGCCGTCGAGATCGACGGGCTTGGTGCGGTCGAACTGGCCGAAGCCGTGGTGGGCGGAGGCGGGAGCTGTGGCAAGCAGTCCGCAGACGACAAACACCAGTGAACCTTCGTGAAGTGTCTTCATCGATGTCCCCCTGTTTGACCTATGATTCTAGCGCCGGAACCAGAGTCAGGAGCGATAGTGCAATGCGAAGCCGCATTCTCGTCGACGACAATCTCGTGTGCGCCGCGTTATGATGGCGCCAACGCGGCCGAAAGAGCCGCGACCCGGGAGGAAAACCCATGCATGTCATCGTCAGACCGCCGCAGCTCAATCGGCGCAAGCTACTGTCGATCCTCGCCGCCTCGCCGCTGCTCGCGTCCAAGGCCGCCCAGGCGCTCGAGCCCGGCGTCCGCCAGGGTAAGCTCCGGCAGAGCGTCATGACCCAGGTCTGGGGCAATCTCGGCCTCAGCATCCAGGAACGCTGCGAGGTGCTCGCGGCGCTCGGTTTCTCCGGCATGGACCTGCCGCAGCCGGCCGACATCCCAGTGCTCCAGGAATACAAGCTCACGCCCGTGCTCATGACCGGCACGGGCACGAGCTTCGACAACGGCCTGATCCGCACCGAGATCCACGACCAGATCGAGGAGGCGACGCGCGCCGGCATCGACATGTGCGTCGCGAGCGGCTGCCCGAACCTGATCGCGCTGCCCGGCAATCGCCGCGGCATGTCGCGCGAGGAAGGCGCCGACCATGCGGTCGAGATCCTCATGCGGATCGCGCCTTATGCCGAGGAGAAGGGCATCTATGTCTGCATGGAGACGACGAATTCGCGCGTCGTTGCCGACAACCGCACCGACCAGGTCTTCGACAGCATCTGGTGGGGCTTCGACGTCGTGAAGCGCGTGAACTCGCCGCGCGTGAAGATCCTCTACGATTTCTACCACGTGCAGATCATGAACGGCGATGTCCTGCGCACCATGCGGGACAACCTCGACCTCATCAACCACGTGCAGGTTGCGCAAGTCCCATCGCGCGGCGAGCTCGACATCGGCGAGCTCGACTATCGCTTCATTGCGCGCGAGATCGTCGCGATGGGATACGAAGGCTTCATCACGCAGGAGTACAACCCGTCGCCGGATCGGAATCCGCTGGTCAGCCTCGCCGTCAATTACGATATCCTTACCGTATGAGAATTCAGGTATCGATCGGCCGGGGTGCCCTCCTGGCCCTCGCAGCGACGGCTTGCGGCTCCGCCGCGGCACAGAGCTGCAATCGCGATTGCCTGATCGCCCTGACCGATAGCTACCTCGCCGCCGTCGTTGCACACGACCCGTCGAAAGCGCCGCTCGCGGACGATATCGCCTTCGTCGAGAACGTGACGAAGATGCAGCCGGGCCAGGGACTCTGGGCCACGGCCGTCTCCGGGCCCACGGATTTCGCGATCCATGTGCCGGACACCACGCTGCAGCAGGCGGGCTTCATGGGCATGATGGCGCGCCGGGGCGAGGACGGCCCGGAGAACGTGCTCGTCGCCCTGCGGCTCAAGCTGGAAGACGGCGAAATCACCGAGGCCGAGCACATCGTCGCGGCTGTGTCCGCGAACAACCTGCAGCGCATGGCGACGCCGCGCCCGGGGCTCGTCAGTGAAGTGCCTGCCGCGAGCCGCAAGAGCCACGCCGAGCTCGTGCGCATCGGCCTCTCCTACTACGACGCGCTCGACGACAACGACGGCACGCTGATGCCCTTCGCCGACGACTGCGCGCGCCACGAGAACGGCATGTACACGGCGGGCCCGCTGGCGGGTTCCGGGCCGGGCGCGGATCCGAACCGCGCGCCCGTCGCCAAGCTCTGCGGACCGCAGCTCTCGAGCAAGACGTTCACGTACATCGACCGCATCGAGAATCGGCGCCTGATCGCGGCCGATCCCGTGACCGGACTCTCGATGGGCTTCTCGCACTTTCGCCATCCCTTCGACAACCTGCCGTATGACGTCATCCTGACGGACGGCTCGACCTGGGAACGCAATCGCGAGAATTTCACCAACAATCCGTTCGACATGCCCGCGGCGCACATCTTCAAGATCGGCGCCGACGGGCTCGTGCACGAGATCGAGGCCGTCGGCATCGTCACGCCCTACAACTCGCCGACGGGCTGGGAATAACTGGAGGAACGTCGCGTGAGTTTTCTGCAATCTTTGGAGGACAGTGCCTTCGGGGTATGGGTCAGCACATCGCTGGTCGGCTATCCCCTGATGATCACCCTGCATGCGATCGGCATGGCGGTCATGGTCGGTCTGTCCGTCGCTCTCGATCTGCGCCTGCTCGGCTGGTTTGCGGGCATTCCCTACACGGCGATCAATCGCTTCCTGTCGATTGCCTGGATCGGCTTCACGATCAACCTGCTCTCGGGCACGGCGCTGTTCTGCATGCAGGCGACGATGTACGTGCAGGACGGCACCTTCCTGCTGAAGATGCTGTTTGTGCTCCTCGGCGCCGTCACAGCGGCGTTCCTGCAGGTCGCGCTGAATCGCAACTCCGGTAGCTGGGGCACCGCCGCGCCGGCTGGCATTCGTCTGCTCGCGGTGCTGTCGATCGTGTTCTGGACCGCGGGGATGGTCACCGGTCGGCTGATCGCCTACCTGGTCTGACCGCCCGATATAGAGACTTCTTAGGAGAGACTCATGGATTCCGTATATGACTGGATGGTCCAGACGCCGATCAACGAGCTCGTCATGGGTTACCCCTGGACCTGGCCGGCGCTCGAGACCTTCCACTTTCTGGGCTTGTGCCTCCTGATCGGCTCCGTGCTGATCATGGACCTGCGACTGATCGGCTTTCAGAGCACCATTCCGCTGCGTGCCGTGCACGCCCTGATGCCCGTCGCGATCGTCGGGTTTGCGGTCAACCTCATCACGGGCCTAGGCTTCCTCTTTGGCGACCCGCACCTCTACGTCATCAACTACGCCTTCTGGGTGAAGATGGGGCTCGTGTTTCTCGCCGGGATCAACTTCCTGTTCTTCTACTTCAAGGTCGAGCCGCGTCTCGAGGCGCTCGGGCCACACGAGGCGACACCCGCGATCGCGAAGACCGTCGGCGCGCTGTCGCTCGTGTTCTGGTTCGGTGTGCTGGCCTATGGGCGGCTCCTGCCCTATCTCGGCACGGGCGGCGGCTGAGCGGAGTCGATGCAGCGGGACGAGAGCATTGAATGCCCGTACTGCGGTGAAACGATCGAGGTGCTGATCGACGAGTCGGCCGGAGAGCAGCAGTACATCGAGGACTGCTCCGTCTGTTGCCGGCCGATCGAGATCGCGGTGTCGGTCGACGAGGAATCGGGCGTTCAGGTGTCGTGTCGCGCCGAGAATGAGGCGTGACTACGAGCTCGGGAGCGAGAGGCCCGTCTTCCGCTGTCAGAAGCTCCGGTACGAAGACTGCGGCGCGGGTCCAGCGCGGCTGATCAATTCCCTGCCTCGAGAGCGCGTACAGCGCTCGCGCGAACTATCGGCGATGGGTCCTCGGCGGCGGCCCGCTCGATTGCGGAACTCACGCCCGGCTCATCACGACGCCTGCCCAGGGCCTCTACGGCCAAACGGCGGACAATCAATGAATCGTCCTCGGCAAGGCGCTCGATCAACATCGGCGTGAGCGCTGGATTGGACGAGGCTGTGAACCGTCCCACGATATTGACGCGGGTGTCCCCCCGCTCCTCGCGCCGCAGCAGCGCGGTGAGCTCGTTGACCACCGTAGCGTCGACGGCCGAGCCCAGGTCGACCGGAAGTTCATTGGCCCAATCGAGCTCGAAGAGCAGCGGCTCGAGCCGCTCCGCGTCGCTGAGACGCGTGTCGAGCAGCGTCGCGATGATCAGGTTCCGCCTGCCAGCTGTATCCAGTAATCCCCAGCGTGCGTTCTGGCGCACTTGAGCCGAGGGATCGATGTTCGCGGCAGTCTCCAGGGCGGCCCTGGCAAGGGGATCCTGGTCGAAGGCCGTCAGGGTCAGTGCCGCCTGCAGGCGCGTGGCCTCATTGGTATCGTTGCGCAGGATATTGCTGAGGGGCTGCACGACGACCGCGTTGTCCACACCCCTGAGCGACGTCAATAGAGTTTCTCGCTCCCAATCGTTGTCGACGCTCATGAGGATTTCGACACCGGCCAGAGCGGCGGCGTCCGAGATTTGTACGCTGCCGGAGCGCTCACTCATGCGCGTCAGTCGACCGAATTCACGCATTCGATCGACGGGCGGCAACCTGGTATCGAGCACGCGCTGCTCGATCGCCGCAAGCGTGGTTTCGTCGACCGGGAAAAGTTGATCCTGCAGGCCGGAAATCACGGGCTCGAGAAGTTCACCCGAGACCACCGGTCCATCCGTGCTCGTTCCCACGACTGCGGAAAACGTCATGCCGCCGCGCGACAAGCCGCTCACCTGGAACTGCCAGGCGGAGCCCGGCCCGGGATTGCCGCTCGTCGCCTGAAGCATGTACTCATAGGGCAGCGGATTCCGCGGAAGCGTCGCGCTGTGTGCCTCATCGGTCGTGACGTAGCTCAAGTCGACGCGGATGCCCTCGATGTTGTTGTCGAGGATGACGTTGACGACACCGGCCATCGCATCTGCGCCGTAGGTGGCCGATGCGCCGCCCGTGACGGTCTCGATGCGGCCGGCGAGCGCAGTGGGAATCATGTTCATGTCGACCGTGCCATTGCTGTTCGAGGCAACCAAGCGGCTCGAATCGACGACCACGAGCGTCCGTGCTTCTCCCGTGTTCGTGCCGGCGGCATCGGGATCGATCAGGTTCGTGATATTCGCGGCCGTGACGGAGTCGGAGTCGATGACGCCCCCGGGCGGGCCGGCGACAGCGAATGAGCCGGAAGACCGGGCCTGGACCGGGGTTGCGACCGCCGGTTCGGCACCTTCCATCCACCACGCGATGCCGGACCTGAAATCGTTCGCCTCGAACTCTCCCGGAGCGAGCATGACGAGTTCGAGATTCGGGATCTTGCGGAGCTCGTCGAGAAATGCGCGATACACCGTCTCGGAGAGCTGGATCACCCTGGGGTCCGTCGATAGCTGCTTGAGCGGCGCCACGCCTACAGTGAATCCCGTTGAGCCAGGCGCGACACCCGCCGGCTCGTCGGATGCCGCAGTCGCTTCGACAGTCTCCGGGAACGTTGTCACGGTCGGTTCAGTCGCAGCAGCCGACGCAGCCGGTGCGCTGACAGAGACTTCGGGAAGCTGCGGGTCGCGGACGGGCCCGTCGATCACAGTAAGCCCGAGGAACGTTGCAGCAGCAGCTCCCGCGACCAGCAGCCCGACGACGACAAATGGCCGGCCTCCGGCACGCCGCGTCCGCGAGGCCGACTGCACGACGATTGCGCTTCGGCACAGTTCCGCGAGGCGCGGGCTCATCGCGGGCACGACCATCGCGCCCATGGCTTCGTGCGCCGCGAACGCCGCCCGGCACTCCGCGCAGCCGGCGACATGCACCTCGAGTGCGCGCCGTTCCGCGGCCGAGAGGCTCTGGCTGTCGCCGTCGTCGAGAATTTCAGCGATGTCCTGACAGTTCATGATGTGCTCCCAATCCGTATTGGCGTCACCGCCTCGTTGCCGCCCCGCTCGAGATAGCGTGCGAGGCTGACGCGCGCACGGTGCAGGCGCGCGCGCAGGACGTCCTTGCCTATGCCCGTAATCGTTTCGATTTCATCGAGACCGTAGCCTTCGGCGCGCAACGTCAGCAGCGCGCGCTGCGTGTCCGACAGCTTGTCGCAGGCTACCTGCAGGGCACGCTCTTGCTCCGACTGCAGTGCGAGATCCTCGGGTCCCGGCTCTTCGGTCGCCGGGAGCGGCAGCTCCTCGCCCTTGCGCGGCGCAACCACCGGCGAGCGCCGCCGGCGACGAGTGCCGTCGATGAACCGGTGGTAGAGCACGCGCAGCAGCCAGCGGTCGGGGTGATCGGCCTCGCCGAGCGCCTTGACGTTCTCGCAGGCCAGAACGCAGGTGTCCTGGACGAGGTCCTCGGCGTCGGCCCGGTTGCCGGTCAGGCGCCAGGCCGCCCGGAACAGGAGCCCGAGCTGCGGGGCGATCCGCTCGTCGAAGGCCTCGGGTCGCAGGTCAGCCATGGAAATCGCTCTGCATACGCCGGCCTAAGACGACCGGGCGGGTGGAATGTATCGGGCTGCGTTCAGGCGCGACGATTCCGCGGAATCGTGGAATCCTACAGCTGCAGCGGATCGATCACCTCGATGAAGGGAAAACGGTGAAAGTCGGCGTCGCGCGTACAGATCCGCCGGATGCCGTGCTCGCGCATGAGAACAGCGATATGCGCGTCGTGCACCAGGTTGCCTCCGACGAAGGGCAGCTCTTCGAACACGGTACGCGCGACCTCGGCGTGTCGTGACGTCGGCACGAGTATTTCGAGCCCCGGCGACGCCAGCAGCGCCGATATGAAGCTCCAGGCGTTACCGATGCTCCAGGGCTTCTGCAAGACCTTGGGGTGAGTCGTCACCCGCAGGAACTCGTAGAGCGTCTGCCAGGTGCTGTACCACGCGTCCGGCCGTGTGCGCTGCGCCTCGAGCCACGAGCGACACTTTTGGTGACAGGGCGAGTCCGAATTGACCGCATACACCAGCACATTGGTGTCGACGAGCACCATCAGCGCCCTTCCATCGCCCCGTACAACTTGTCGCGATCGGCAATGTCGATGAGCTCCGCGCCGCCCTGCATCACCGGCAACGGCGGCAGATCAGCGCGGGCCGTGCTGCCGCGCAGCGATGCCCTGAGCGCGGACTCGACAAGCTCCGACATCGTCTTGCCCTGGCGCGCAGCCTCGCGCTTCAGGCGCCGCATGACCTGTTCGTCGATATTCAAGGTCGTTTTCATATGGAAAACCATATCGACGGTATGGCTCTATGTCAACGAAGCGGGTCGCATGGCGCAGTCAGTGCGCCCCGGACCTGGCCGGCCCGCGCAATTCTCAAATCCCCCCCACTTGGGCATTATCTGACCCTTGGGCGAAACCCTCCGGGGGGAGTACATAACCCATGCGTAACCTGAGCCGGGCCCTCCTGGCGGCCCTGATCCTGATCGCCCTGCCCGCACAGGCCCGCGTGGACAACTTTGTGTTGCGCGACCACCGGGGCGAGTCGCACGAGCTCTACTACCACCGGGACAAGCAAGCCGTCGTCATCATGGTCCAGGGCAACGGTTGCCCGATCGCCCGCGCGGCCTGGCCGACCTACCGCGAGATCCGCGAGGAGTACGCCGGTCGCGGCATACACTTCCTGATGCTGAACTCCAACATCCAGGACGACCGCGAGTCGATCTCCGCGGAGGCGCGCGAGTTCGGCTTCGACATACCCATCCTCGACGACGAATCCCAGCTCGTCGGCGAGGCGCTCGGCGTCGTGCGCACGAGCGAGGTCTTCGTCATCGACACCGACGGCTGGAATCTCGTCTATCGCGGCCCGATCGACGACCGCCTGACTTACGAGCGCCAGCGCGCCGAGGCGAACGAGACTTATCTCACCGACGCGCTCGACGCCGTGCTCGCGGGCGAGGCGATCGAGCTCGCCGAGCGCGACGCCGTCGGCTGCCTCGTCAACTTCCCGCACCGGGAGAACCACGCCGCGGCGGCCTCGTACAGCGAGACGATCGCGCCGCTCCTGATCGACAACTGCGTCGTCTGCCATCGCACGGGCGGCATCGCGCCCTGGGCGATGTCGGAATACGTCATGGTGCAGGGCTTCGCGCCGATGATCCGCGAGGTGCTGAGGACCAACCGCATGCCGCCCTGGCATGCCGATCCGCACGTCGGCAGCTTCGTCGGCGACAAGAGCCTTACGCCCGAGGAGATGGCGGCGATCGTGCACTGGGTCGAGGCCGGCGCGCCGCGCGGCGACGGGCCCGATCCCCTCGCCTCGCTGACTCCGCCCGTAAGCGAATGGCCGCTCGGCGAGCCCGACCTCGTGCTGACCCTGCCCGCCTTCAGCGTGCCGGCCACGGGCGTCGTCAACTATCAGCATCCGACCGTCGCGAACCCGCTGACCGAAGCGGTCTGGGTCCGTGCCGTCGCGATCGCGCCCGGCGATCGCACGGTCGTCCATCACGTGCTCGCCGGCTACACCGAGAGCGCGGGCACCGGGCAACGCCAGCGCCGGGGCCTGCTCGAGGCGAACCTCTTCGAGAACTACCTCTCCGGCTACGCGCCCGGCATGGAAACCAACGAGTTCCCCGCCGACACCGGCGTACTCATCGAGCCCGGCGGACGCTTCGTGCTGCAGATGCACTACACGCCGACCGGAAGGGCCACCACCGACGTAACGCGCATCGGCCTCTACTTCCACGACCAGCCGCCGAACCTGATCCTGCGCCACAACGTCGCGATGAACCCGCAGATCCGGATCGAGCCCGGCGCCGCGCATCACGAGGAAACGGCGTACCTGCCCTTCGACCGCGACGCCATCCTCTACAGCCTCTTCCCCCACGCGCACTACCGCGGCCGAAGCTCGAAGTTCGAGCTCATGTACCCGGACGGGCGCGTCGAGCTCCTGCTCTCCGTTCCGAAATACGACTTCAACTGGCAGCGCGACTATGTGCTCGCCGAGCCCGTCGCAATCCCGGCGGGCTCGAAGATCATCCACACGACGGTCTACGACAACTCGGCGCAGAATCCGGGCAACCCCGATCCTTCACGGAGCGTCCCGTGGGGCCAGCAGTCCTGGGACGAGATGCTCTACGGCGCGATCCGCTTCCGCTGGGTCGACGAGACGAGCGAGAACATCGTTCACGACCAGCGTCATGCGCGCACACAGCAGTTCTTCGGCTACGCGGACCAGAATCGCAACGACCTGATCGAGCCCGCCGAGCTGCCGCCCGCGATGCGGCTCGCCCTGCAGCGCGCGCTGCTCAATCTCGACATCAACGGCGACGGTGGAATCAGCATGGAAGAATTCGGCAGGGCAAGCGCGGTGCTGGGAAATTGAAGACGGATCCGATGGACCGGCTCGACGCGGAGCTCGTCGCTCCGCTCAAGGGCTTCATGGCCGCCACGGGCGGTGGCTTCAATCTCACCGACATCCCCGCGACGCGTGCCGGAGTCGACGGCATGCTCGCCGGCGTCATTGCGGCGGCGCCCCCGACGCCGGGAATCGTCATCGAGGACAAGTTCGTCGCGAGCCACGAACCCGACGTTGCGGTGCCGGTACGCGTCTACCGGCCGTCATCCGCGTCGGCCTCGCGCCCGGCACTGCTCTGGATGCATCCCGGCGGCTATGTCATCGGGAGCATTGCGATGGATGAGCTGGCGCTCCGCCCCCTCGCGAAAGCGCTCGACATCGTCATCGTGTCGGTCAACTACCGGCTCGCGCCCGAGCATCCCTTTCCCGCGGCCATCGAGGATTGCTACGGCGTGCTCCAGTGGCTCGGCGACAAGGGCTCACGCGTAGGGGTCGACCCGGGCCGGATCGCGATCGGCGGCGCGAGCGCGGGCGGCGGCCTCGCGGCGGCTTTAGGTCTGGTCTCGCGCGACTGGGGCGGCGTGAAGCCGGTGCTCCAGGTGCTCATCTACCCGGATATCGATGACTCGAAGGTCGCGGCCGGGGACAAGAAACTTCCGGAGAACCTGTTCTGGAGCCGCGAGAATACGCGTACGGGCTGGCAGGCCTACCTGGGCGGCCGGGCCGGCACCAGGGACGTGAGCGAGTACGCGGCGCCGGTCCGCGCGGAAGACCTGAGCGGACTGCCGCCGGCGTTCATCGGCGTCGGCACGGTGGACATGCTGCTCGACGAGAACCTCGCCTATGCGGAACGGCTTGCCGCGGCCGGTGTCGACGTCAGTCTGGCCGTCTACCCCGGCGCCTGTCATGCTTTCGATGTTTTCGCGCCCGCCTCGCGCGTGGCCCAGCGGCTTGCCGCGGACCGCGACGCGGCGTTGAGGCGCGCCCTTCGCTGAACGATAAGAAACGGAGCCTTCGAGATGTCAGCAGTGACTCAACAACAGGCGAGCTTCGCCAGCCTTCCCGAGCGCGCGAAAAAGCTTGGGGAAATCGCGAACACGCATGCCGCGTACGCCGACGACAATGGCAAGCTCGCCGAGCCTGTCGTCGAGGCCCTGCACGCGAACCAGATGTTCGGGATGTGGGTGCCGCGCTCGGTCAAGGGCGGATCGGAGCTCGACCCCTTAAGCTCGCTCGAGACGATCGCGAACGTCGCCTACGGCGATCCGTCGGCGGGCTGGGTATTCATGGCCGCTTCGCTCGCCGTCGGCACTGGCGCGGCCTATCTCGAGGACGCAGCCGTCGAGGAACTTTTCGGCGGCGAGCGCTCGCCCGTGATCGCGGGCCAGGGCACGCGGCCCGGCAAGGCCGTCAGGCACAAGGACGGGTTCCTGCTGTCGGGCTCCTGGAGCTTCGCCTCGGGGCTCAAGCACTCGACGCACATCCACACGCTCGGCATCATCGAGGAGACGGGCGAGCCAAGGATCTTCGTGCTGCCCGTCGAGCAGGCGAAGCTCATCGACAACTGGGACGTCATGGGGCTCCGCGGCACGGGCAGCATCGACTACACGACGGACAAGGTCTACGTGCCCGAGGCCTACACGCATTTCGCGATCACCGAGACGCCGAAGCGCGGCGGCGGGCTCTACCGCGTCGGCATCATCGGCTTCGCGGCGATGTGCCACTCGGGCTGGGCGATCGGCATCGGCCGGCGCCTGCTCGACGAGATCGCAAAGGCGGTCCGCGAGAAAGGCGGCGTGAAAGGCCCCCAGGGCGGCAGCGCGACTTTCCAGGAAGCTTATGCGCGCGCGGAAGGCAAGTATCGCGCCGCGAAGGCCTATGTGCTCGAGAGCTGGCGCGACGCGCAAGCCACGCTCGCGCGTAACGAGTCCTTGAGCGTTCGCCAGCACACGCTGATCCGCTCGGCGATGACGCATGTGACAGCGGCTTCGCACGAGGTCGCGCAGTTCGTCTATCAATCCGCCGGCACGAGCGGGCTTCGCGCCGGAACGATCCAGCGGCTCTTCCGCGACATGCACGCGGGCACGCAGCATGTCATCGCCTCGCCGCCGGTCTGGCAGGCGCAGGGTCGCGAGCTCGCGGGACTGGCGGAGGGACAGAAGTGGCAGTTCCTGAATCTCGTGGATTGAGGGCGCTCGTTCTCGGGCTGCTTGCTGCCGGCGCGCAGCCGGCCTTGAGCGACGACAGCCTGTCGATCCTGTCGCTCGATCACTACGTCCAGCAGCGCTCGGCTGTTCCCGACATCGAGGGCGACACCACGCTGCTCTACGTCCGCGAGCGCGTGCAACCCGCGACGATCGCGCGCGGCGGCAGCCTCGAGGACCGCGTCGTGCTCTTCGTCCACGGCGCTGGCACGCCGGCCGAAGTGGCCTTCGACGTGCCTTACGGCGACTTCAGCTGGATGGCTCACCTCGCCGGGGCCGGCTACGACGTCTTCTCCGTCGACATGACCGGCTACGGCCGCTCGACGCGGCCGCCGGCGATGAACGATCCCTGCAATCTGCCCGAGGACGCGCAGCGCACGCTCGGCATCGGCATCGCGCGCGAGCGCTGCACGCCGAGCCATCCCGGTCCCGCGACGACGATCGCCTCGGACTGGGCCGACATCGACCGAGCGGTGGACTACCTGCGGGAGCTTCGCGGCGTCGAACGCGTGCATCTGATCGGCTGGTCGCTCGGCGGCCCGCGCGCCGGTGGCTATTCGGCGAGGAATCCCGACAAAGTCGGCAAGCTGGTTTTGCTGGCGCCGGCCTACGTGCGCGATTCGGCGACCGACCAGCCGACCGAGCCCGACTCGCGCACCGCCATGGGCTCACAGTCGCGAGCCGATTTCATGAACACCTGGAATGCGCCCCAGAACTGCCCGGGCCAGCGCGAGGCCGTCGTTGCCGAGACAATCTTTGCCGAGATGCTGGCCTCGGACCGCGTCGGCTCGACCTGGGGGCCCGGCATCCGCCGCGCGCCGAACGTCCAGACCTGGGGCTGGAACGAGGCGGTCGTCGGCCGGCAGACGACGCCGCTGCTGGCGATCGCGGCGGCGCACGATGCGAGCGTCGATCCCGCCCGCGTGCGCGAGCTTTACGAAGACTACGGCGCCGACGAGAAGATCCTGATCGATCTCGGCTGCGCCTCGCACTCGCCGATGTGGGAAGGCGTGCACGGCGTGCTGTTCGCGGCGACGCTCGAGTGGCTGCGATCCGGCACGGTCGGCGGGGAATCGGAAGGCGTGATCCGGATGGGATATCAGGAGCCATCTAAAGACTGATCGGGGATGACGGGATGAAGTGCTGGTTGGTTCTCGCCGGACTTCTCATCTGCACAGGCACCCACGCGCAAGCGGTACTGCAAGGCGGCGCGATGAGGGAGGCCTACAAGCTCTCGGGTCTCGGCGTCGTCGGCCGCACCATTACCGGAGAGACCCGCTGCTATCCCAACGCAGCCGGAACGCAGGCAGCCGCCCTCCTCGATGCGATTGGAGGAACCGCGGTAGCAACGCTCGAGTGGCGTCCGGAATGGGGATCCTGCCGCGCGCACTTCGTCGAGAGCGGGCAGGCTGAGCCCATCTATCGGGATCGCGACTTCGCCGAAATAGAGTACGAATCGGCTGCCATCGTCTACTTCGAGGAGCGCGACGGATTCGCGCGCGTTTTCGAGCAGCGGGCGCCCCCCGGGCTCTGGCTGCGCATCGCCGACCTGCCCGACGGACGGCTCCGGCCCTGGGCCGAGGTTATCGTCGAATCTGCGCGGAATTACCTGGGCTACGAAGGGCTGCCGCTGCGCGCGCAGCCTGCCGACAATTCACCGGTGCTGACGGTCCTGCGCGAAAGGGAAGCGCACGATTCCCAGGTCCATGAGCTCATTCCAACGGGCGAAATCTCGGGCGACTGGGGCAAGTTCGACGTCATCGAGTGGAGCTCCGATTTCTACCTTCTGTCGCGCACCGAAGAGCCGACGCCGACCGGCAACCGCTGGCAAGGCTGGCTGCGTCTCGTCACGGCGGAAGGCGAGCCCGAGCTATGGTTCTTCACGCGCGACTGAAACACCGGCGAGGCCGCTCGCAGGGCCAGACTCACCGGATCAGATCACTGCCTTGATCACCCCGACCAGCGCACCGACGACGAGCGCGATGTTCACCATGCCGAGGACTCCGGCCCCGAAGCCGCGCTTCTCGGCTGCCTTGATGTAGCCGACGGCATAGACCGCGCGCGCAACGATGCCGATGAGGCCGAGCCATGCGGCCCAGGTCGGATTCAGGTACTGGCCGAACAGCCAGAGCCCGGGCAGGAAGACGACGAGGCCTTCGAGCGTGTTCTGTTGCACGCGGAACGTCCGGTCGAATACGGGGTGACCGGTCGTCGCGGGCGCCGCTATCCGGTACTTTCCGCGCGCGAAGCCGACGAGTCCAACGAGCACGATGTATTCGACGATGGCGAGCAGGATCACGAGCGCGACGAGGTCCATGGTGCTTCTCCCCTTCCTGGACTGCGTTGCCGGCACGTGGGCCGGCGGCGTGCGGCGATGCTAGAGTGCGCGCTTCGCGCCTGTCAAAGAGAATCGAGCGGCGCCCGATCGCGCCGCCCTGAACAGGAGACATCGCCATGTCGAGCGTCGTGAGCGTCGTTACCCGCAGCGTCTACGTGATCGCCGGGGTCCTCGCGCTTCTCATCGGCATCGTCCCGTTGCTGACGGGCACCGGCCTCCTGCCGCAGCGCCTGCGGGAGTTCGTATTCGAGTTCGGCGTCAACGATCCCCTCGGAATCCATGTCGTCCAGGAGATGGCCACCTTGTACGTGCTGCTCGGTGTGATGTTCCTCTGGTTCGCCCGCCACTACGACCAGAGCCTGCGCTTTCACTGGCTCATCACGTTCTGGGCCTTGCTGCTCTTCTGGGTGCACTGGTTCACCGCCTACGGCGACTTCCGAAACGAGCCGATGGTGATCATCGACCTGATTCCCTTCGTCGTTTTTTTTATCCTCGGGCTACTGCGCCACCGGCTGGGACAGGTATAGTTACCCGGGGCCAATTGTGGGGGGACACATGGCTGAGACCGGGGCTAATGTCTTGAAGGGTGCGGCGACACCCGCGGCGCGAGGGGGATTGCGCCGCAAGTTCTACGTCGTCCTGGCAGTGCTGATGCTGCTGCTGATCTTCGTCGGCTTCTGGCCGTCGTACTACGGGCCGCTGATGCAGGGCGCGGCCGAGGCGCCGCTGCTGCTCCACGTGCACGGCGTCATCTATATCGGCTGGATGGCGCTCTTGATCCTGCAGGTCACGCTCGCCGCGCGCGGCCAGATCCGCACGCATCGCGCGGTCGGCAACTTCGGGATCGGCTATGGCGTGCTCGTCTGGATCGTCGGCGTCATCGTCAGCTTCATGGCGCCGGCGTTCAACGTGAATTCCGGCGAGTGGACGGTCGACCAGGCAGCCGCGTTCATGCCGATCCCGCTCGGCGACATGGTGCTCTTCGGCGGCTTCTTCCTTGCCGCGGTCCTCTACCGCGGCCAGCCGGAGTTGCACAAGCGCCTGATGCTGCTCGCGACGATGGCCATCCTGTTCGCCGCGGCCTTCCGGCTGCAGAACGCCGGTGTCTCGCGTCCGGCGGCGATCGTCGTCTGGTATGTGCCGCTCGCGATCATGATGGTCTACGACCTCGTGCAGCGCGGCCGCATTCACGTGCTGTACTGGATCGGCGCCGTCGTCATGGGGATCGCGCTGCTCCGGATGCCGTTCGGCGAGACGGAGACCTGGCTTCGTATCGGGCGCCCGATCGTCGAAGCCCTGATCTGACACAAGGTTTTTACGCCTGCTTCTCGGCGGGAGCGGGCTGGGCGGGCCAGGCGGAAACGAAGCGCTCGAAGTCTGCCGGGGCCAGTGGCTTGCTGAAGTAGAAGCCCTGGATCTGGTCGCAGCCGATCGAGCGCAGGAACTCGAGCTGCTCCTTCGTCTCGACGCCTTCGGCGACGACCTCGAGCTCGAGCTCCTTCCCGATCGAGATGATCGAGCGCACGAGCTTCATGTCGCCCTCATTGGTCGGAATCCGGCTGATGAACGAGCGATCGATCTTGAGCGTGTCGATTGGCAGGCGCTGCAGGTAGGAGAGCGACGAGAATCCCGTGCCGAAATCGTCGATCGCGATCCGGATCCCGGCGTCGCGGAGCTCATGCATGATCGCGGCCGTGCCCTTGACGTCGTCGACGAGGGTGCTTTCGGTCAGCTCGAGCATGAAGAGCGCCGGGTCGAGCGAAAAACTCCGGATCCGCTCGCGGACCGCGGACGCGAACCCGGGTTCCCGCAATTGCTGGCTCGTGACGTTGACGCTCACGCAGTCGTGGACGATCCCCCTCTGGCTCCATCCCTGCAGGTGCCTGCCCGTTGCCTCGAGCACGCGCGCGCCGATACCCGAGATCAGGCCGGTTTCCTCGGCGACGGGAATGAAGCGGTCCGGAGGCATCGCGCCCAGGGTCGCGCTCTGCCAGCGAACGAGCGCCTCGGCGCCGACGGGGAGGTTCCGCGCGACGTCGATACGCGGCTGGAACACCGTCGTGAACTCGTCCTTCTCGAGCCCCGCGCGCATCGCGGCCTCGATTTCGAATTGCCGCGAGGCATCGCTGCTCTGGCGCCGCTGGTAGAAGCGATAGCCCGACTGGGCCGAGAACGGTCGCGACCAGAGCGCGGTTCGTGCCCGCTTGAACAGCACTGGCGCGTCCTGACCGTCGTCCGGAAATACGCTCGCGCCGATGCTGAGCGTCAGCCGCACGAGGTGATCGCCAAGCTGGAACGGGTGGTCGCCGATGCGGACGGCGGCGTCGAGGAGGTTCAGGGCCTCGCGGCGATCGGCGATCGGCTTGACGACCCCGAGGTTGTCCTCGCGCACACTCGCAATCAGACACTTGTCCCCCAGCTTCTCGCGCACGCGCTCGGCGAGCCTGCTGATCAGGTAGCCCGCGGCGTCGCCTCCGAGTGCCGCGTCGAGGGCTTCAAAGCGATGGACGCGGAGCAGGGCGAGGAGCACTCGCGGCGTCTTGCCGCCTGCTTCGCCGATGCAGCGGCGGAGCTCCGCCATGAAGCTCGCAAGATTCGGCAGGCCGGTCGCATGATCGACGAGCGCGAGCGAACGCACCTGCTGCTGGAGCTCGCCAACGTGCTGCGTAAGCTGCAGCTCGCGCTCGACCATGCGCGCGATCTGCTCGAGCGCCGACAGTTCCTTCGCCCCGAAATTCCGCGGCACGAGGTCGAGGACGCAGACGGTGCCCACGGGCTTGCCGTGGGGGCCGCGCACGACTGCGCCGGCGTAGGAGCGGATTCCGGGCTCGTCCATGACCATGGGATTGGCGATGAAACGCCGGTCTTCGCGCGCATCGGGAATCACGAGCATCGAGGGCTCGGCGATCGCGTGGCCGCAGAAGGATATCTCGCGCGGCATTTCGCGCAGCGGGACGCCGTGCCCCGACTTGATCCACTGCCGATCGGCATCGACGAGACTGATCGCCGCCATCGGCACCTCGAGTATCGTGGCGGCAAGGCGCGTAAAACGATCGAATCGCTCCTCGGCGTCCGTGCCGACGACCTTCATCGCGTACAGGTCTTCGAGACGGGCAATCTCGTCCTCGAGCACCGGCGGCGGGGCGTAGGTCAGCTGGGGAATTATCAGCGTCAAAACGGGTGCTCTGGCACAGCCTGGAACTTAGCCATGCTAAGGGTTGGCCGCGGGGGTTCAGAAGAAGGCAGTTCACAAAAAGGCGCCCTGGAATGGGGCGATCGCCCGTTCGGGCCGGCTGGCGGGCGCGTCCGGAGCCCTGCCCGGGGCTGCCGGTAGCCACGGCTCCGGGGCGGCAGGTAAGATCGCGCGTCTCCCAAAGGACCGCCGGATGACCACGCCCTTTCCGAAATCCCCGACCTTCATGACGATCGACGAGCCCTTCCGCTTCGAGGGCGAGCTCTTCGATCTCGAGATCGAGGGCAAGCTGCCGGACGAGCTCGACGGGACCTTCTACCGGATCGGCCCGGACCAGCAGTTTCCGCCGATGCGTGGCGACTCGAACCCCTTCAACGGCGACGGCGTGGTCACGGCCTTCCGTTTCCGGGACGGCCACGTCGACATGCAGCATCGCTTCGTGCAGACCGAGCGCTTCAAGGCCGAACGCAGGGCGCGCCGGGGGCTCTTCGGCGACTACCGCAATCCGTTCACCGACGACCCGAGCGTCAGGGGCGTGCAGCGCACCGTGTCGAACACGAATGTCGTCGCGCACCAGGGGCAGCTGCTCACTTTCAAGGAGGACGGTCCGCCCTATGCGCTCGACCCGGCGACGCTGGCGACGAAGCAGCTCTGGGACTGGAACGGCCAGATGACCGCGACGACTTTCACGGCGCATCCGAAGATCGATGTCGCGAGCGGCGATCTCGTCGGCTACTCCTACGCGGCCAGGGGCGAGGCTTCGTCGGACTGCGCGTTCTGGACCTTCGACAAGGCGGGCAGGAAGACGAGAGAGATCTGGTTCACGTCACCGCAGCCCTCGATGATCCACGACTGCGGGCTCACGGAGAATTACCTGATCCTCGTGCTGATTCCTCAGCTCATGGATCTCGAGCGCATCCGCCGCGGCGGCATCCTGTTCCAGTGGGATCCGAAGGCCGACCAGATCTACGCCGTGATCCGGCGCGATGGAACCGCAAAAGACATCCGCTTCTTCCGCGCGCCCAACGGTTTTCCGGGGCACACCATCAACGCCTTCGAGGATCAGGGCAAGCTCTGGCTCGATCTGCCCGTCGTCAACGACAACGTGTTCTGGTTTTTCCCGGACGCGAACGGCCAGGCGCCGCGTCCCGAGACCTTCCGCACCGAGATTGTCCGCTGGTGCTTCGACATGAATTCCAAAAGCGACCGGCCGACGGCCAATGTCATCTCGCGTTTCGCGGGCGAGTTCCCGCATATCGACGACCGCTACGTCGGCCGCCCCTACCGCCACGCCTTCATGCAGGGCACGGATCCGACAAAACCCTACGACGGCGCGAAAGCCGGCCCGATCATGGGCTTCTTCTTCAACACCTTCATGCACCTCGACATGACGACGGGCCAGGAGCAGTCCTGGTTCGTCGGCGACACCTCGAGCACGCAGGAGCCCGTGTTCGTGCCGCGAAGCGCAGGCGCGCCCGAGGGCGAGGGCTATCTGCTAGGCGTCGTCAACCGGCGGGCGGAGCACCGCAGCGACCTGCTCGTCTTCGACGCGCAGCACGTCGATCAGGGGCCGATTGCAACCGTGAAGATCCCGGTGCGGCTCAAGTACGGCATTCACGGGAACTGGGTGGCCGGAAGGGATCGCCGCGACTGAGACCCGTCGCGCCGGGGCACTTCAATACGTCTCCTCGACGTACTTGTAAGGATACGCCGGCTCCCGATACCCGCCCTTCTTCCCGCGCTCCGGCAGCTTGATCTTGTCGCGCTTCGGCGCCTTGTACGGGATCAGACTCAGGAAATGCGTGATCAGGTTGAGGCGCGCCCGTTTCTTGTCGTTGGAGTTCAGCACGTACCAGGGCGCAAAGCCCGAGTCGGTCGCCGCGAACATGTCGTCGCGGGCGCGCGAGTAGTCGTACCAGCGGCTGTAGGACTTGAGATCCATCGGCGAGAGCTTCCAGACCTTGCGCGGATCGTCGATGCGGTCGGTCAGGCGGCGCGTCTGCTCTTCCATGCTGACCTCGAGCCAGTACTTGATGAGGATGATGCCTGAATCGACGATCGCCTTCTCGACCAGCGGAACCGCCGTCAGAAACTTTTTCACGAGCGGCTCCGGCGTGAAGCCCATGACGCGCTCGACGCCGGCGCGGTTGTACCAGCTGCGGTCGAAAATCGTGATCTCGCCGGCGGCGGGCAGGTGCGGCAGGTAACGCTGAATGTACATCTGGCTCTTTTCGCGATCGGTCGGCGCGGGCAGCGCGACAACGCGGAATACGCGCGGGCTCACGCGCTCGGTGATCGCCTTGATCGTGCCGCCCTTGCCGGCCCCGTCGCGGCCCTCGAAGATGATGCAGATCTTCGCGCCTTCGGCGACGATCCACTGCTGGAGCTTCACGAGCTCGCCGTGGAGGCGCTTGAGCTCCTTGTCGTAGTCTTTGCGGCCGAGCTTCTCGGGCTCGCCGCCCTTCTTTTCCTTATCGGCCTTTTTTCCCTTTTTGTCCTTGTCTTTTTTGCTTTTGTCCTTTGCCACGTGCCTTCTCCTTCCGCCGTGAAGCTGACGTCTTCGTCTTCGTTTTCGACTTCGTCTTCTCGTTGCTCGGGTGCACCGTCGTGCCCGCCTTGCCCGCGATGATCTTGTCGAGATCCGCGAGCGCCCCGATCGCCGCCAGCTTACCCGTCGCCTCGGCGAAATGGCAGGCGGCGTCGACCTTCGGGCCCATCGAGCCCGCCGCGAATGACGTCCCGGCGAGCTCCTTCCTCGAGGTGTGCCGGATCGCGCGTTGTGTCGGCTTGCCCCAGTCGAGGTAGACGGCGTCGGCGTCCGTCAGCATGACGAACAGATCGGCCTCGAGCTCGCGCGCGAGCAGCTCCGAGCAGAGATCCTTGTCGATGACGGCCTCGACGCCGATGAGCTTCCGCTTCGCACCCTTCTCGTACATCGTCGGAATGCCGCCGCCGCCGGCGCAGATCAGGATCGTGCCCTTGTCGAGCAGCCACTGGATCGGCCGGATCTCGAAAATGCGCTTAGGCTTTGGCGAAGGCACGACGCGGCGCCACTTGTTGCCGTCTGCCTTGATGCTGAAACCCTTCTCCCTCGCCAGCCGCTCGGCCTCGTCCTTCTCGTAGACCGGACCGACGAACTTGGTGGGGTTCCGGAATGCCGGATCGTCGCCATCGACCTCGACCATCGTCAGCATCGTCGCGAACGGCACCTTGAACGGCAGCAGATTGCCGAGCTCCTGCTCGATCATGTAGCCGATCGCGCCCTCGGTCTGCGCCCCGAGCACGTCGAGCGGCGCGTTCTCGTCGGGCTCGTAGGCCGCGTCCTGCAGCGCGAGCAAGCCGACCTGC
>Ga0315910_10001603_pt1 | contig 20642 bp, 17 predicted proteins | sample EdamamesoilMG_FD_204470 | JGI IMG/M metagenome (GOLD analysis project Ga0315910, IMG submission 204470) | Garden soil microbial communities collected in Santa Monica, California, United States - Edamame soil | ecosystem: Environmental > Terrestrial > Soil > Garden | place: USA: California...
GTGTGAGGCCTGAGAGCGAAGCAGCGCGCCCTCGTTAGAGGGCGGGCGCGCTGCTTCGCGGCCCGCTACTGGTCGACGTTACGGGGTGGGAGGCGTCGTGGGGTGGGTGTTCCAGATCTCGCTCGAGTAACCCAAGATCGTGCGATCACTCGAGAAAGGTCCCATTTTCGCCACGTTCAAGATGGATTTGCGCGTCCAGGAATCGACATCGCCGTACGCCGTGAGCACCGACTCGTGACAGCTCTTGTAGCTCAGAAAGTCCGCCAGAATCAGGTAGTAGTCGCTGCTCAAGAGACTGTTCACGATCGGGTGAAACCGATCGCCCAGTTCGGGGAGGAACAGCCCTGCCCGGATCGCGTCCACCGCTTCGCGCACGGGCCGTTCGGAGTGATAGATGTACTGAGGATTGTAACCAGCAGCGTGAGTCGCCAGCACCTGCTCGGTGGTCAGGCCGAATAGGAAGAAGTTCTCTGCGCCGACAGCCTCACGGATCTCGACGTTGGCACCGTCGAGGGTACCGATGGTCAAGGCGCCGTTCAGTGCGAACTTCATGTTGCCGGTGCCAGAAGCCTCCATGCCCGCGGTCGAGATCTGTTCCGAGACTTCGGTGGCCGGCATGATGAGCTCGGCCCAGGTCACGTTGTAGTTGGGCACGAACACGACTTGCAGCTTGTCGCGCACCAACGGATCCGAGTTCACGACCCTGGCCACGGTGTTGATCAGGTGAATGACGCGCTTGGCCGCTTCGTAGCCTGGCGCCGCTTTGCCAGCAAACAGGAAGGTACGCGGCGTCACTACCCGATTCGGGTCTTGCCGATACTGGAGGTACAGCGACACCACGTGCAAGATGTTGAGCAGCTGCCGCTTGTACTCGTGGAGCCGCTTGACTTGCGAGTCGAGGATGAAGTTGGGGTTCAGCTCGATGCCGTGTTGGCGCGCCAGCTCGGCCGCCAAGCGTTGTTTGTTGCGCAGCTTGATCGCGCGAAAATCACGCTGAAACTGCGGATCTGTGGCGTAGGCCGAAAGTCCATCGAGCTGATCGAGATTGCGCACCCAGCCGGTACCGATCTTGTCACTGATCAACGCCGCCAGCTCGGGGTTGCACTTCAAGAGCCAGCGGCGCGGGGTCACCCCATTCGTCTGGTTGGTGAACTTGCCAGGCTCGAATTCGTGGAAGTCTTTGAACAAAATCTCGCGTAGCAGCCGCGAGTGCAGCGCCGAGACGCCGTTGACCTTGCCGCTACCCATCACGGCGAGGTTACCCATGCGCACCGCCTTCTCGTCATCTTCGCCGATGACGCTCATGCGGCGGATGCGCTGTTCGTCCCCTGGGAAGCTAGCGCGAACCTGCTCGAGGTACAGGTGATTGATCTGATAGATGATCTGCAGGTGCCGCGGCAGCACGCGCTCGAGCAACCACACCGGCCACTTCTCGAGCGCCTCCGGCATTAGGGTGTGATTGGTGTAGTTGATCGACGCGCGAACGATCTCCCAAGCCCTACCCCAGGTATAGCCATACTGATCGCAGAGCAGGCGCATCAGCTCGGCGACGGCCAGCGCCGGGTGGGTGTCGTTCAACTGGAACGCAATCTTGTCTGGAATCGAATCGAGGCTTTCGAACAACTCCAGGTGGCGGCGCAGCGCGTCTTGCAGCGTCGCCGACACCAGAAAATATTGCTGCTTCAGACGCAGTTCTTTGCCCTGCACCTGGTGATCGTTCGGGTAGAGCACGCGCGTGATGTTCTCGACCGAGCTCTGCCGTTCGACCGCCTTCATGTAGTCGCCGGCGTTGAAGTAGTGAATGTCGAACTCGCGGGTGGCCTTGGCTCCCCACAATCTGAGCGTGTTCACCAGGTCGTTGCCATAGCCCGGCAGCGGATAGTCGTACGCCATGGCACGCACCGGCACGGTGTCCACCCATTCGTGCACGGGACGACCGCTCGAATCGGTGTACTGGATCACGCGCCCGCCGAAATGGATGTCGTAGATGCGCTCGGGGCGACCCACTTCCCAAGGCGTACCGAACTGCAGCCACAGATCGGGGTTCTCGTGTTGCTCGCCCCCGATGATGTCCTGACGAAAGATTCCGTAGTCGTAGCGCATGCCATAGCCCATCGCCGGAATCCCCAGCGTTGCCATGGAATCCATGAAACACGCGGCGAGTCTGCCCAGGCCTCCGTTGCCGAGACCAGGGTCGCGCTCTTCAGCGAGCACTTCTTCGATGTCGATGCCGAGCTCGCTCAGCGCTTGGGCGGCTTCCCGATACACACCCAAGCTGTGCAAGCTGTCCGACATCAAGCGGCCCAGCAGGTACTCGAGGGACAGGTAGTAGACGTGCTTGGGCTTGGTCTGGATGCGCTCTTGCCAAGTGCGGGTCCAGCGATCGAACAAACGATCACGAGTCGTGCGCGCAAGACTGTAGAACTTGTCCAGCTTGGTCGCGACCTTGGGATGCTTGCCTTGCGTGTGTTGCACATGATGGACGAAGCTGTCGCGGAAGGCGTCCTTGTGAAGGCTGAGTTCTGAGACCGGAATGCTGAGCTGTTGAAGGGGAGGCACGCGGCGAGTCTAATACTATTGCCGTCGGCTTCGGCAGCCGGTCGGCGCGGGATTTTTGCGATCTGTGGAACGTTTTCAACACCCCCTCCGGCCGCGCTGCCAAGTGCTCGAAGAATTTAACCATTTGGAAACCCAACTGCCATGATTTGGGCACGAGCAGTTGCAGCGCGCCCGAGCCATCGTCTACCCTGCTGGCCCTTCAACAACTCAAGAGGAGGTTCCGTCATGTCGGAGACGCGTTCTATTGGTCTAGTGTTTGGTGGACAACTGCTCGCAGCCGCGCTGGGCATCTGCTCGGCTTTCGCGTGCACACCTGACGAACCACCGGCAGCGCCACCCGAGGCGCCTCCTCCGCCGGAACCGATCGCCGCTCCCGCACCAGCGGTGGAACCGGCTCCGGCAGCTGTTGCAGAAGCTCCCAAGTTGCCGCCGCCAGTGATCGTGAAGGACGTCGGTTTGAAGACTCCCGAGTCCGTGCTCTACGTCCCCGAAGAGGACGTGTACCTGGTGAGCAACGTCAACGGTCCCGCGAGTGCGGTGGACGGGAACGGCTTCATCTCGAAGATCTCGCCGGATGGCAAGGTGCTCGAGCTCAAGTGGATCGACGGCAGCAAGCCCGCCACCAAGCTGGACGCGCCCAAGGGCATGGCGATCGCAGGGGACCTGCTCTACGTGGCCGACATCAAATGGGTACGGGTGTTCGATCGCAAGACGGGTAAATCGAAGGGCAACGTCGGCGTCGGAGGCGCCACCTTCCTCAACGACGTGAGCCCCAACGCCAACGGCAAAGGCGTCTGGATCTCCGATAGCGGCATGAAGTTCGGCGACAAGGGTGCCGAAGCCACCAACAGTGATGGGGTGTTCGTCGTCACCAACATGCAGGCCAAGGCGGTCAAGAAGGACAAGACCATGGGCTGGCCGAACGGGCTCTTGGCAGACGAGAACGGCACCTGGGTCATCAACTACGGCAACAACGAGCTCTACTACCTGACGAAGGACGGCAAGAAAGAGCAGGCTCAGAACCTGCCCAAGGGCTCGCTCGACGGCATCGTGAAGGCTCAAGATGGATCGGTGCTCGTATCGAGCTGGGAAGCCAAAGCCATCTACCAGGGCAAGCCTGGCACCGAGTTCAAAGAAGTGGTGACTGGCATCGAGTCGCCCGCGGATATCGGCTACGACTCGAAGCGCAACCGCGTGCTCGTGCCGCTGTTCATGAAAGACGAGCTACAGTTCCACAGCCTACCCGGCGGCGTGGCAGCGCCGGCGACGCCCGCGCCCGCCACCACGCCAGCCGCGCCCGCCCCCGCCACCGCACCGCTGCCGCCCACCCCGGCCCCCGAGAGCAAAGGGGCAACCCCGGCGGCGCCGCACGCAGCGGCAGCACAGAACAAGCCGGCCCCGCAGAGCAAAGGGGTCATGCCGCCCGTCCCGGCCGCGACACCCGCACCAGCGAAGCCAGCGCCGGCCACACCGGCTCCCGCTCCCGCTCCCGCTCCGGCTCCCGTGAAGCACTGAGGCGGCACCGCACCGGGGTCGGTTTGCGCCGGCCCCGGTTTGTTCCGGCTCAGAACCAGAACCCGAAGGCTCAGAACTGCGCTTGCAACAGCGCCCAGAGCACGAGAACGACCCCGCTCACCGCGAGCGGTCTTACGGCGCCTCGCAGCCGAGCCGGGCGAGGCGCACCGAGCTTGTGTTCGAGTTCGGCAAGCACCAGTCCCCACTCGAACTCGGAAAGCGCGACGCGCGGTAGCAGCAGCCGTTCCGCCTCGCCGATCAGCAGGACCAGCGTGCGCGGGCTCGGGTAGTAACCCCGAAGTTCTTCCCAGCGCAGCTGCGTCGTCGTGGGTACGAGCTCGGCACCGTCGAACCCGCGATCGATCACGAGGACCTCGGGCGTCAGCGTGACGCGCACGAGCCCGCTCGGCCCTTCCAACTCGAACGGCCGCTGCCGCAACGACAACCAGGGCAGCAGGCGCTCGACGACGTGGTACAGCCCGAGCAGGTGCAAGAGCCCTGTCGGCCACCCGAAGAAGCCCGAGACGAAGCCGCCGACCACACACGCCCCGGCGAACGGGAGCGCCAGCCGCGTGCCCAGCCTCCGCTCCGGAGCAAAACTGCGAGCGTCGGCCCAGTCAGCGAGCGAGGGATGCACCCAGCGCACGATGGGCCACGCGGGCGGCGCAGACGCCAGCGGCGCGTACTCGAGTGCGTCCACCTCCAAGCCCGAGGCGGCTTCATTTTCGCTCGAACCGACGCGCCCCTCCCCGGCTAATCCCGAGTGGGCCTTGTGTGGCAGAATGCCATCTGAAACACTGTCATCATGCACTGGGTGTTTGCTTACGGCTCCAACATGGACCTCGAGGACCTCGGTCTCTGGCTCACGGCGAGCAATTTACCACCTGCCAGAATTGTGCAAGCCCAAGCGGCGAAACTCGTCGGGTATCGGCTGGTTTGGAACTATTTTGCCGCGACTCGCGGCGGCGGGGTCGCCAACATCGAACCCGCGGACGGCGATCTACCGGGAGTCGCGCTCAGAGTCGATCGCCAGACGCTGTCGGCGTTGGACCGCAAAGAGGGGTATCCCAGCCGCTATGGTCGTTCGCTCACGCAAGCCGTCCTCGGCTCGGGTACGCGCATCCAAGCCTGGGCGTACCGGGTGCAGGCAGAACACGTAGTCGACGAAGTCGTGCTCCCTTCGCGGCACTACAAGAACATCCTGCTCCGCGGAGCCACCCACTTCGAGCTTCCGGTCGCGCATATCGAACTGCTGAGCTCGATCCCAACCTGCGATTGAGCGACGGTTCGGCCGCGGAGGCGACTGAACGTCAGTCGCCGATGCCGGGAGCAAACGCCTTGTCGCGAAGTACCTCGTCGAGCTTCGAAAGCAGCGTCTTCGCGTCGAAGGGTTTCTGCACGAAGCCCGCAAGCCCCTTGCCGACGAACCGGTTCGTGGCGTCCTGCTCGTTGTAGCCACTGGAGAGGATGACCTGCACGTTGGGGTTGATCTGCCTGAGCTCGCGAAATGCCTCCTCGCCACCCATCACCGGCATCGTCATATCGAGCAGCACCAGAGCAATTTCGTGCTGGCGGCGCGTAAAGATGTCGACGGCATCGCGACCGTCGCTCGCCATCACCACCCGATAACCAGCCCGCTCCAGGATGGCACCGGTCACGATGCGCACGGTTTCATCGTCGTCGACCACCAACACCAACGTGTCGCGGCGACCCGTGTGCAAGCTCTCTACGGCTGCTTCGCGTTGCGATTGCTCGGCGCGTTCAGCGGGCAACAGCACCTTGATGCTCGTGCCTCGCCCCGGTTCGCTGTAGACCCGCACCGCGCCGCGGTGCCCGCGCACGATGCCGATCACTGCCGCCAAACCCAGTCCGCGCCCGGTAAACTTCGTCGTGAAGAACGGCTCGAAAATCCGACTTCTAGCCGCAGCTTCGATGCCGCAACCGTTGTCGGAAATCTCGAGGTACACGTAGCGGCCGGCGGTGAGCTCCCAGTCCCCGTAGCATTCTTTCAGGTAACTCTCGCTGCACTCGACCGCGCCGGTCACGATGGTGATGATCCCCGTCTCGTCGCCGATCGCTTCGGAAGCATTGGTCACCAAATTCATGGTGAGCTGGCGGACCTGCGTCACGTCGACTTCGACCAACGGTAGGTTTTTCTCGAGATCGTATTTGAGCGCCGCGCGCTTGCCCACCGAGACTTCGAGCAGATGCATGGTGTCGCGCAGCACATCGGAGAGGCTGACCTTCTTGAGTAGAAACTGCCCCCTCCCCGAGTAGGCCAGCATCTGCTTGCTGAGCTCGGATGCCCTCACTGCGGATTCACGGATGATCTCCAGGTGCTCACACGCCGGAGACGTGGCAGGCAGGCTGAGCAGTGCCAGATCGGCGCCCCCCAGAATGCCTACGAGCAGATTGTTGAAATCGTGCGCGATGCCCCCGGCCAACACGGCCAGGCTCTCCATTTTCTGTGCATCCTGAATCTTCCGATCGAGCTTCGCTTGCTCCGGATCCAGCTCGGGGGGCGCCAGCGGGCTACGGTCGGCCGAGACGGCGACCGCGCAGATCGGCTCTCCGTCAGCGTCGAGCACCCGGCCCAGCGTCCACTGAATGACGCGTTCCTCACCCCCCTGGTGCAGCAAGGTTTCGAGCGGCTTGCTCTCGCCCGTCGTCAGCACCCGCGTGAGCTCGGAGCGCACGAGCTCGCGATCCAGAGCTGGCACGAGGTCCAGGAACGACTTTCCCAGTACGGCTTCGCGCCGGTAGTCGTAGAGACGCGCCGCCGCCGAGTTGAACTCGAGCACCGTCAACTCCACGGACAGCATGATGACAGCGCTTTCTTTCTCTTGAGGCGCAAGGCGCCACTTCTCGCTGCGCTGGCCGTGAGGACCCTTCTGGCCTGATTGATTCATGAACCCCCGACTTGGTGCCGCTTTTCGTGTGCTCGCCGCGACACCCACGCGTCCACTCTGCTAACATATTTCGGAAGTGAGGGGGGTTGCCGGATATCCATGGCGCTCTGCTCGAGCGTCTCAGGAAAAGCAGCCCTCGAACATTTCGCGACATGCCGCGCGAAACGACCCCCGCAGCCCGGGGGCGTCCGGTTCAGCGATTCTCGCTGGGCGAGCACTCGCAGCCCGCCTGGCTCACGCGCGCCGCGGCAGCCTGGACGCGCTCGATCGCTGCCTGACAGCGCGGACCAACACCTGCGATCTCACAGATCCGTGCCTGCGCCCGTCGCATCGACGCGAGCGCCCGACACCCCAAATCGCAGGGGCTACCGCGACCGCCCGTGTCCGGTGGAGCGCTCACTGGACGGGGCGCGCTGGGTCGCTGCTGCGGCTCTGCAGCAGGCCCCGCGCTGGGCGCTGCCGCGCCTGATCCGGCGGAATCCGCCGGATTTGTTGTGTCAGAAGCCTCCGATTGGGGCGTGGACGAGATGGGATCACGCTGGCGCGCAAGTTCTGCGTCCAGGCGGGCTTCACTCTCCTGCAAATCGTGTTCGAGGGATTCCAGTTCCGTTAGATTCAGCGTTGGTGGTAGCGCTGGCTCGGCGCCGGGGCTTGGACTCGAGGTCGCGGGCGCAGCCGCGGGAGGAGGGGCACTGGCGCAAGCTCCCACGAGCGTCCCCACTAGTGGTCCCAGGCGTACCCATCGCAGAAATGCCGCGCGCAGCTTCAGCACCGGAAGGATTTGCACGATAGCCCAGCGTCCTGCCGAAAGACACCCCCCTCCGATGAGGAAGGGGCGCAGTGCTTTTCGGCACCGACCGCGCAAGCAAGCCGCCGAGGGCTCCGCCACGGTTTTGCCGCGAAGCGAGCTTTCTGAAACAATCCGCAGCCGATCCAGGTTGAGGGGGAAGATGACTGGGCTCCTGAAAGCTACCGACGGGCCGTTGAAGGGCCAGAAGTTCATGCTCGGCCTGCGCACCATCTTGGGGCGTGCCGTGGATTGCGATATTCAGATCCTGGCGCGGGGAGTCTCGCGCCAACACGCTGCGATCATCGTGAACGACGAGGGCGAACCCTACCTGATGGACCTCGCGAGCAAGAATGGCACGCTCATCGACGACCTTCCGATCTTGCGCGTGAAGCTGGAGCCGGGCATGTCGTTCCGTATCTCGACCAGTGAGTTCCAGTTCGAAATGAGCACCGCGCTCGCCGCGACGGAGATCGAGCCTTCGAGCACCTCACCGATCGACGCAGAGGTCGAGCTCGAAGAGAAATAGTCGAAAGGAAGTAGCATGCTCGTCGTTCATGTACACGTTCACGTCAAACCGGACTCGGTCGCCGAGTTCCAGCGCGCCACCCTCGACAACGCGAGGGCCAGCCTGAACGAACCTGGCGTCGCCCGCTTCGATGTTCTGCAGGACCAAAGCGACCCGACGCGTTTCGTGCTGATCGAAGCCTACAAAACCAGCACTGCGCCCCTCGCCCACAAAGAGACGCCGCATTATCTGGCCTGGCGAGACGCCGTCGCGGACATGATGGCCGAGCCCCGTCAGAGTCAAAAGTACGAGACCCTGTTCCCCGAAGAAGCTCGGTGGCAAACCCCTCCCCGCACGGCGTGAATTTCGAGTTCACGACGGCGGGCCGCATCGTCTTCGGGCCAGGTTGCTTGCCCAAGGCGCTCGGCGGGGTTGCTCGCTACGGCAGCCGCGCGCTGGTCGTCACAGGCAGTCGCAGCGAACGGGCCTCGGCGCTGCTGACCCGGCTGGGCGAGCTTGGGGTCCAGAGCTGCGTGCGGAGCGTCGCAGGCGAGCCCAGCGTCGAGACGGCACTCGAGCTCGTGCGCGAAGGGCGTGACTTCGCCGCGGATCTGATCGTCGGGTTCGGCGGGGGCAGCGCGCTCGATGCTGCCAAGGCGGTGGCCCTGTTGCTGCCGAACCCGGGTGATCCGCTCGACTACCTGGAAGTGGTGGGACGCGGGCTACCCGTGGCGACGCCGGCGCTGCCGTGCGTCGCCATCCCGACGACATCGGGGACGGGCTCGGAGGTCACCCGGAACGCCGTGCTCGCGTCCACGGCACACCGGGTCAAGGTGAGCTTGCGCGACGCTTCCATGCTGCCGAGGCTTGCCATCGTGGACAGCGAACTCACCCTGAGCGTACCGCCCGCCACGACCGCAGCGACCGGACTCGACGCGCTCACCCAGTGCATCGAGCCCTACCTGTCGTGCCTGGCGAACCCGCTGACCGACGGCATCGCTCTCGAGGGTATTCAGCACGCCGCCCGCTGTCTCAGGCGCGCATACACCGACGGCAGCGATCTCGACGCGAGAACCGGCATGTCGCTGACCAGTCTGTGCGGGGGGCTCGCGCTCGCCAACGCCAAGCTCGGCGCGGTCCACGGGTTCGCAGGTCCCATCGGAGGCATGTGCGACGCACCGCACGGAGCCGTGTGCGCGCGACTATTGCCACTCGTGTATGCCACCAACCTGACGGCGCTCCGTCAACGCGAACCCCAGAACCCCGCGCTCGCGCGCATGGCGCGGGTGGCTCAGATCCTGCTCGGCGATGCGACAGCAACGGCGGACGCCGCCGTAGGCTGGCTCGAAACCCTCGTCTCCGATCTCCAGATCCCCGCGCTCAGCGCGTTCGGCCTCACTGAAGCGGAGCTTCCCGACCTCGTCGTCAAAGCCCAGCGTTCGAGCAGCATGCAGGGCAACCCCCTCGCCCTGACCCCCGCTGAGCTCCACGCCATCGCCCGGCAGGCGCTGCTCGCCCCGTAGGTAGACTCAGTCGAAGCGCGTGCATCGCTCCGCGTCAGGTACGCCGTTGAGCGAGGAGGTTCGACGCAGCACTTGCACACTCGTCAGCGTGCGCGACCGACGCTGCAACTCGATCCCAAAACGCCTGCCGCGACCGACTCGCCCCTTGCTTCGCCTCGGCGCGGCATATCGGATGAACATTCCAGGAGTTCTGTCGCTGCGAGGACTGCGACGCGCCCCGGCCGCACAATCGTCTTCGTCGCACACACATGCTAACATATCAATGTTAGTTATGAAGTCGGCAGACTGTGCGGTATCAACCTGATCCGTACTCGATAGCTTCAAGACGAGGCGGATTGTGAATACCGGCGGGGCATCGGTCGTCCATGACCCCATACGAGAGTGAGCACCGTTCGCTCACCGCCAATCAACCACGCACAGAGGGGCTGCGTTCTCGTGGTCTCATTTGCGACCTTGTGAAGGAGAAACCCATGAACTCTTTGTCTAAGATACTCGTTGCCGGGGTCTGTTTGGCGAGTGTGGCTTCGGCGTGCACCATCGAAACCACGGGCGACGACGAAGCGATCGACGGCGAGGGCAACGCTGGTAGCAGCGGCAACGCCGGCGCTGGCGGCGGCGGAACGAGCGCAACCGGCGGAAGCGGAGGCAGTACCAGCGGAAGCACTGCTGGAGGAGATAGTACCAGTGGCGGTAGTGGCGGAGCAGGCGGAAGCGCCACCGGGGGCAGCGCAGGCGCCGATGCCGGCGGCAACTCCGGCACGGGGGGCAGCGCAGACGCAGGAGGCACCGCCGGCACGGGAGGCACCGCAGGCACCGGGGGGCAAGCCTCTGGCCCTGGCACGCTGGCGCCCACGGACTTCGTCGCGCCGACCTGCGACTCGGAAGAAACACTGGCGGACGTTGCCAGCGACCTCACGTTGACAGCAGGCAATTGCTACCGGGTTGACGGGATCGTCACGGTGAACGATGCCACGCTGACCATCGAACCGGGCGTCACGATCGTCCTGTCGGACGACGCCGTCGTGGAGGTGCTGGGTGAGGGTGCACTCGTCGCCGTAGGCACTGCGAGTGACCCCATCACGTTCACTGGGAGCATCGAAGAGCCAGGGCACTGGCGCTCGGTCGATATTCTGAGCCAGAGTCCAGACAATCGACTCGAGCACGTTCAGTTCGCCTACGGTGGCAGCGAACAACGCTGCTGCGAAGGCAACCGCGAGCCCACGATGGTGCTGGTTTCCGACGGGCGCGTTTCGATCAAGGACAGCGTCTTCGCCTTTTCGGGCAGCAATGGCCTGGATGTACTGGACACGAGCGACCTGCGCGAGTTTTCAGGGAATCTGTTTCTGAACAACGAGGGCGCGCCCGTACGCATCCGCGCCGGCTTGGTGGGAGCGCTCGACTCAGGGTCGAATTATCTGGGTGATCCAGCCAGGCCCAATGGAGATGCCTTCATCGAAGTGCAGGCTAGCGCGATTGATGAGGACGCCACTTGGCCGTGGACCAACCTACCCTTCCGATCGCGGGAGGGGCTCGAGACGAACGCAGCAACGCTGACCCTGTCTGCTGGCGTGAGTGTGCAGTTCGACGACAATACGGGGTTCATCGTCGGTGGAGAAGGCACGCTGGTCGCCGCGGGCGAGGCAGAAACACCGATTCAGCTCGCGGGAGCCGTCGACGAAGTGGGCAGCTGGAAGGGAATGATCGTGGCATCGACCAGTCCCGATAGCCGGCTGGCCTTCGTAGAAATCGCCAACGCCGGGCAGAGCGTGTGGTGCTGCAATGGAGATCGCGAAATTGCAGCTCTCTTGCTCGAGCACGATGCAAAGCTCGGGATCGAAGACACCACCTTCCGAGACAGTGGCGGCTATGGCCTGCACGCGCTCTCGGGATCGGTGCTCGAGCCCTTCGCCAGAAACCACTTTACCGGCAGCGCCGAGTCTGCAGTCATCTTGAACGCGTCCAGCGTGGCGCAGTTGGATTCCGCGTCGACCTACCTGGGCGACAACGTGGACGAGCGAGTCGTCGTGTTCGCCGATGCGGTGACAGAACCCGGCACCTGGCCGGCCCTGGACGTGCCCTACTTGTTCTTGGACGAGACCGTGATCGGTACCGACATCAGCGTAGCGCCCGGTGCACGGCTCAGCTTCGACGCGGGTGCTGGGCTTTGGGTCGACGTCGAAGCTTCACTGAACGCCGTCAGCGACGCGGGCGACATTCGGTTCGAAGGTCGCGTGGATCAAGCTGGCTACTGGTTGGGCATCGGCCTGGCGTCGGCGAGTGAGCTGAACGTGTTCGACGGCGTGACTATCGATGGAGCGGGCTCAAACTCTTGGTGCTGCGACGGCTCGCGGGACGCAGCGGCCATTTTGCTGGACCCGAGCAGTCGGGTTACCGTCAAGAACAGCACCCTGAGTCGCAGTTCGGGATGGGGTATTTTTGCGGTTTCCGACGCGCTCTCAGTGACCGAGTCCGACAATACGTTCGAAGACAACGCTCTGGGTGACGTCCACGGTCCCGAGTAAGCGCGTTATTCCGCCAGCTTCCGAGCCGAGGCACGGGGTCAGCGTTCGACGAACGCACGTTCGATGGTGTAGTCGCCGGGTGCGTGACTCGCGCCTTCGACGAAGCCGCGCGCCTCGAGCTCGGCCACTAGCTCGTCCAGCATGCCCGGGTTGCCGCAGATCATCACACGGTCGTGCTCGGGGTGCAGGTCGGGCAACCCGAGGTCGCTGCACAGCTTACCCGTGCGGAGCAGATCGGTCAGGCGCCCCCGGTTGGAAAAGGCCTCCCGGGTGACGGTAGGGTAGTAGCGAAGCTTCTCTCGCACTTGCTCGCCCAGGTACTCGTGGTCGGGCAACTCGTGCTGGATGTAGTCCGAGTACGCGAGCTCGTCGACCGTGCGCACGCCGTGCGCGAGCACCACGTGCTCGTAGGCCTCATACGTCTCGGGATCGCGGATGATGCTCATGAAAGGAGCGAGGCCCGTGCCGGTGCTGAGCAGGTACAGGCGCTTGCCCGGGCGCAGCGTGCTCGTCACCAACGTGCCCGTGGCTTTGGTGCCCACCAGAATTTCGTCGCCGGGCTTCAGATGTTGCAGGCGCGAGGTGAGCGATCCATCGGGCACCTTGATGCTGTAGAACTCCAGATGCTCCTCGTAGTTCGCGCTCGCCAGGCTATACGCCCTGAGCAGCGGTCTACCTTCGATCTCGAGGCCGATCATGATGAAGTGGCCATTCTTGAAGCGAAGGCCAGGGTTGCGTGTGGTGGTGAAACTGAAGAGCGAGTCGTTCCAGTGCCGGACGTTCAGGACGGTTTCGCGATTGGTGCTGCCCATGGGGGTTACTTAGCGCCGTGACATTATCCGGTAAAACGGGTAATATCGGATAGATTCATCGGTACTTCCGATATGCGCTACACACTTCGCCAGCTCGAGGTTTTCACGGCAATCGCCCGAGTCGAGAGCGTCAGCCGTGCAGCAAAGGCTCTCGGGATGTCCCAATCGGCCGTCAGCGGTGCTCTGCTCGACCTCGAGCGGCAGTTCGATGTGCGGCTCTTCGAACGCTTCGGCAAACGCCTGACCCTGAGTGAACTGGGGCGCGCACTGTGGCCCCAGGCCGAAGCGCTGTGCGAGCAGGCGCGCGAGCTAGAGCTCAATCTGACGCGACAACAGTCGGGCGAGCTGCGCGTCGGCGCCACGCTGACAATCGGCAGTCACGTGTGCCCGCCGCTGATGGCGAGCTTCATGCGCGACAACGCCGGAGCCCGTGTCACGCTGCGCATCGCCAATACACACGAGATCGCCCAGGCCGTGAAAAACTTCACGATCGACGTGGGGTTGGTCGAGGGAGAGCTGTCCGACCCCGAGCTCCGCGTAACGCCCTGGCGCAGCGACGAGCTCTGTGTGTTCTGCTCGCCTGAGCACCCGCTCGCGAAGAAGCGCAAGCTGTCGGATGCCGATCTGGCGAGCAGCGGTTGGATCGTGCGCGAACCCGGCTCCGGGACGCGGCAAGCTTTCGAGCGCGCCCTGCACGGCCTGGTACCCGAGCTGCGCATCGAAGCCGAGTTGACTCAAACGGAGGCCATTCTGGGTGCGGTCGAGGCAGGGCTCGGCCTCGGCTGCGTCTCCGCCTTGGCGCTCGAAGACGCGTTCCGACTACGCACGCTGGTGCGCTGCCGTGTACCGCAACGCGACTTTCGTCGCTCGTTCTTCTTCGTGCTGCACGCGCGCAAGTTCAGGACTCCGGCCCTCGATCGCTGGCTCTCGCTGTGTCGGCAAGCGGGCGCGTGAGTGTCCGCGAAGCTAGCTCGCCGGCTCCGGTTCCGGGTCGCGCGAGGCTTTCGGCTTCGTCAGGTACTCTTTCGGCGTGACGCCGAGCTCTTGGCGAAACACGCGGTGGAACTGCGCGTAGCTGCCGAAGCCGGCGTCGAGCGCTGCCTCGAGCAAGTTACGGCCTTCTTGCGCGAACACCAGGAACTTCTCGATGCGCAGGCGGTTCCGATAGTCGAGCAGGGACACGCCCACCTCTTCGCGAAAATGCTTGGCGAGCGCGCGCGGCGTGACGCAGGTCGCCTTCGCCAGCGCACTGGTGGAAACCGAGGGTTCTTCGCGCATGCGCTGGATGGCGGCGCGCACGTCGGGGGACAACACTGCAGCCCGGAGCGAGTGACCGGCTTGCCCTACCGTCGTCAGTGTCGGCGTCCATGGCAGCTTACCTGTGTCGAGGCCCTTCAGCTCGAACAGGTTCCCCAGGATCGTCGCTAGCACGGCGAGCGCCGCCTGCTTGGTCTCGTCGAGCACGGAACGCGAGAGCGCGGCGTCGTTCGCGAACAAGCCGACCATTTGATCGCGCGAGCGGATGGGTGTGAGGGCGTTCCAACCTTTGCCGATGACCTCGGTGCGCCCCTCGCTCTGCGTGACCAGGGGTACGTCCTCGAGCACGAGCCAGCGGCTGGTCCCGGACAGCAAGCGTGAGATCGCGTCGCGGTGCGCGTCGCCCGGCGAGAACACGATGTCGCGCTCGTCGGTGGTTTCGCCCATCATGCCGGTGCCGAAGGAGCCGTAGAGCAGCTCGTCGGCGCCCAAGATGAACAGGGCGACACGCTCGAGGCCGAGACGATCGCGCGCCACCTCGACCGAGCGGCGCGTGATGGTTTCGAGGTCGCGATAGCTCAAGAGCTCGTCCGCGGCCGAGAGCACGGAGACCGTGCTTTGCGCTGGGCGGCGCTGGAAGTCTGCGGGGGCACGCTGACCAAACACCGCGGGCCAATCCACTCGCCGCATCCCGCTGGGTGCACCCGTTTGTGTCACGATTTCTAGTGTACCACGCATCCCCAAGGAGTGTACTGCGCCCGCCTCGAAGTTGCCCGGGCTCTGGTGCGCGCGGTCCAAAGTGAGCAACGATTCGACCAGAAGGAGAAGGGCCCCTGCCAACCCTAGTGGACGCGACGCTCGCGGGGGGGCGACGCGGCGAAAGTGAAAGCTGAAAGGCCGGCGGCGAGATGCATGGGCACGGGTCGAACGGCGATAGTGAATGCGTCGGCGCGCGCCGCTTGCATCTCAGGCGACACGCCCGAATTCACTCACCCAAGGAGGGTTTCAACATGGCCCGCACAGCTCACTCGATCGGTTGTTTGGTACTTCTCACGGCGTCTTCCGCTTGCTCGACCTCGCTCGACCCGGCGCTGGAGGGGAACAGCCCGACACCGGAAAACCAGCCCTCGGCGGAAACGGCCAAGGCACTCGCGGTGAAACCCGCGACGGGCCCCGCGGCACCGAACCAGAATCCGTTCGTCGGGACCTCTTTCTTCGTGAACCCGAGCTATGCCGATCGGGTGCTCGCCGCCATTACCAGCGCCCCGAACAAGGAGGCCGCGTTGCGCGAAGTCGCGCGGCAGCCCACCGCCATCTGGCTCGACCGCATCGCCGCGCTCGAACGCGTACCTCGCGCGCTCGAAGCGGCGGCGGCTCAAACGAAAACACAGGGTCGAGCGACAGTCCCGGTGTTCGTGGTGTACGACCTTCCCAACCGGGACTGCTCGGCGAAGGCTTCGGCGGGAGAGCTGCACGCTGAGGCCGACGGTGAAGCGCGCTACCGCCGCGAGTTCATCGACGCGATCGCCAGTGAATTCGCGAAACACCCCGACCAACGCATCGTCGCCATTCTCGAGCCCGACTCGCTGGCGAACCTGGCGACCAACATGAGCGTGCCCAAGTGCTCGGAGTCCGCTGAGCTGTACAAGCGCTCGGTCGCATACGCGATCGCGACGCTGTCACTGCCCAATGTCTACCTGTACCTCGATGCGGCGCACACGGGTTGGCTGGGGTGGGACGGTAACCGCAGCGCGATGGCGGAGATCTACCGTGAGGTACTGGACATGGCAGGGGGCCCCGACCGCATCCGCGGCTTTGCCACCAACGTTTCGAACTACAACGCGCTCGACGGTCAGTGGGGCTGGAAGCTCGAGACGAGCAACCCCTGCCCGGCCGAATACTGCTACGTCGAGAAGCTGAACGAAACGCTCGCGGCGGCGGGCATCAGCGGCAAGGGCTTCATCATCGACACGAGCCGCAACGGCGTTGCCGAAACGCGCAGCAAGTGGGGACACTGGTGCAACGTCAAGGGCGCGGGCTTGGGCGCTCGCCCCGAGGCTCAACCACGGGCACTCGTCGATGCCTACTATTGGGTCAAGCCACCAGGGGAATCGGACGGAGTGTCGGATTCGAACGCCCCTCGCTTCGACGAATACTGCGCCTCCAAGGACAGCGCGACGGACGCTCCCCAGGCCGGGGACTGGTTCCAGAGCTATTTCCTCGAGCTGGTCGACAAGGCGAACCCTCCGCTCTGACGCTCAGACTTGCTCGAAGTGATAGACATGGATAGTCTCGAGCATCGGCTTCAAGAAGACGTCGGCGTAGGCTCGGTGCACCGGATCGTTCCGGTACACGTGGGTGTCTTGCATCGAGTGGAAGCGCACCAAGAGGCATATGTCCCAAGCATCTTCCGTGCGCGCATCGCAAGCGAGCTGGATGTCGAGCGCGACCACGCGGGCGGCGTGCGGCAACACCTCGCGCGTTTTCTTCGCGATCAGCCGCCGCTCCTTGTCGCTCTGAAATTGCGATTTCAATCGAATCAGCACTACCCGAACGATCATGAGGCCTCCGAAACGACGAACTCTGTGGTTCTCCACAGCGCAAGTGGACCGCCCGCGAAACGCCAGCGAGCCGGCCTCAGTGGGGGACGGAACTCTCGATTGGGGGTCCGCACCGTCACCCGCTGAAAGGCCGCGTACAGCACCAGCCTCACGCGGAACGGTCCAGCGCCGAGAGGGCCCGGCCGAAACTCGACGTGGAGCGCGCCGCCGCGGGCGTGGGCTTTGGCATGAAACCGACTGCTCACGCCCGCACGATAGGCGAACGACGTCCCATCGTCACTTTCGTAGTCGATGCTCGCCATGCTCTTGCGGGCGTCACTGCGGCCGCCTGGGCGCAGGAAGATGTGGAGTTCGAGCTCGTTCATAGGGCTCTGAGTATGTCCAGCGACCCGAGGTAACATTGGAACGATGTGTCCTTCGCGCACGTACAGCGGGGTGCTGCCGGGGGACTCGGCCGCGCTCACCACCCTTCCCCCGGCGCGCCAGCGCCCGGTATGCGCCTCGAACCAACTGCCCCGAGGCAAGCGGACTCGGCGCGAGCCTTGGCTGCGCGACAAGATCGGCGCCTGCATCAACGCTGGCCCCACCATGAATTGGTCATCGACGTCGAACAAGGCCTGCTCCTCCGTAAAGTCGTAGAACAGCGGTCGCAGAATGGCCTCGCCGACCTGCTCTTGGCGCTGAAACAGGGAGTAGAGGTAGGGCAACAGCCGATAGCGAAGCGTGATGAAGTGGCGCGCCACGCCGAGCGCGCGGGCCGAAAAAGCCCACGGCTCCTGGCGCCTGGTGCCAGCGCACGAGTGGTTCCGCAGGAACGGAAACAGAAAGCCGGCTTTGTACCAGCGCGCGAGCAAGTCGCCGTCGGCATCGTCGCCGAACCCGGGCACGTCCGGAGCGTTGCAGGGAACCCCGGATAGCGCCAAGTTGAGCGTGGTGGGTATCGACTGGCGAAGGTGGAGCTCGTTCGAGTAGTTGTCGCCGGTCCAGACTGCCGCAAAACGGCTGATCGAGGGAGCGCAGGCTCGGGTCACCAGCCAGGGCCGACAATCCGGTGAGAACGCGAGCATGCCAGCGTGGCTCGCCTCTGCCATGCCGAGCGCGTAATGATTGTGGTAACTCGCGTGACTCTGACGCCCTGCGTCGAACAACATCGCGCTCGTATCGACGCGACCGGTGGCGGGCTCGTTCATGTCGAGCCAGAAACCGCTGAAGCCGTGTGCCGCGAACTTCGCCACGTGCGCCGCCCACCAAGCGCGGGCCGAAGCCTGGGCGAAGTCCGGAAACACCGTTTCCCCTGGCCACACCAGACCTACGAAGGGCTGTCCCTCCGGGGTGATGCAGAAGTGACCGCCCCTGACACCCTCGTCGTAGACCGAATAACCGGGTTCGCGTTTGACGCCCGGATCGAGGATCGCGACTACACGACGTCCCCGCTGTTTCAGCCGAGCCAAGGTTTCTGCCGGGCGGGGCAGGTGCTGCGGGTCGAGCGTGAACACCCGGAAGCCGCGCATGTAGTCGATGTCCAGCCACAGCCCGTCGCAGGGAATGCGGTGCTGCTCGAAGGCTCGATCGAGCGCCCGCAGATCGGCGGCTCCACGGTAGCCCCAGCGGCACTGGTGATGCCCGAGGGCCCAGAGCGGAGGACGCGGCGTGGTTCCGACCAGGCGCTGGAGCCTGCGCGTCAACTCCGCCAGGCTAAGACCCACGATCAGGTACACGCTCGCCGCGCCGTCGAGCGCGCCCACGCTGAGCCAGCCACGCTCGTCCGGCTCGGTCGCTGAGCGAGCGTCCTTTCCCGGGAGCTCCATGAAAACCGGCCAAGCGCTGTCGATCAAGATCCCGACGAAGCAGCCGCCCCGCTCGATGATGAGGTACGGGATGCTGCCGTAGAGCGGATCGCAGTCTCCGCGCCGGACCTGGGCGCGGTCGAACGCGCCCCAGACGTCCGTGTTGTAAAATAGCGTCTTCGTGCCCGATTTTTCCAGCGGGCCCCATTTCTCGCCGAGACCAAAGTAGCGCTCGTCGCCGCGCATGCGAAAGCGCAGAATCCAAGCGGCCCCCGAAACGCCGAAGCATTTGCCCGGCGCGCTCTCGAGCAAGCAGCCGCCGCGCTCCGAAGCTACGAGCTCGAGGCTCGCCCCAGCGGTCCAACGCAGACGCGCGGCCCCCGAGGGAGACGCGCCCGGGGTCAGTTGCGCCGATGCTCGCGTCGCTTTCCACCCGTCCCGAACGATTGCAAGGTGGAAGGTATCATCGGCAAAACGCCGCACTCGCGTTCGGTACTGACGCGTGTGCACCCGTGCGACATTGGCGCGCCACGCGGAGACGTAGGCAAAATTCCGAGCATGCGGAATGCTGAGCTTGGCCATCGCTGCCAACCTTAGCCGCGTCGAGCGCGCCGCGAGCGGGAGAGTTGGCAACACGCGGCAACTCGCCTCATGGGCGTTGGTGTCACGGGCCGTTCCCCCCCAGCCTTCGGACGCAGGCCGTACCACCCGAGCTTGCTCGAACTTGCTTGCAGGACCTTGACCCGAGCAAATCTTTCCAGAAACACCCAGGCAGTTCGTGCTTTCCTCGGGTTTGGTTCGACCTGTATGCTTGGGCTCCTTGATTTTTCGGAGGTTGCCTCATGCTTACTAGAAAGCACGCTCGGCCTTTCTCGTCGCTTCGCCCGCTCGTACCCATCGGTTTGGCATTCGCGTTAGCCGCCGCTTGCAGTGATGACAGCAGCGGGGACGACGACGATTCGGGCAACGTGACCGTCACGAACGTCACCGTGATCACCGCGGCGACGCCGACGATAACGTCCGCGACGCTCACCTCCTCCTCGACTGGTACGACCGGAACCACGTCGAATAGCGCAGGGGGCAATGGGGGCAGCGGCGGCATGGGCGGCAGCATGGGCGGCAGCGCGGGCGCTGGCGGCGCCTGCGAGCCCGATCCGACTTCTGGGTTGCCAACCGGCACGCCGGGCACGGCGGGGGCGGCGGGGGGCGGCGGGGCTCCGGCTGCCAGCTACGACGATGGCTTCCACTTCACCGAACCGGAAACCGTCGACGCTTGGCGGATCAAACCTGTAGCAGACTGCCCCGAATGCATCCCCGACGCGACGCTCGAAGCAGGCTGCGGCACGCTGCTCATGACGGCGAATTGGCCGGAAGCGGCCAACGAAGGTTCTCTCAAATCCACGGCCGAACTCAACGCTTCGGGCGACGAGCGCTGGGACCTCACCGGGAAAACCGTCACGGTGCGCGTCCGCTGGGCTTCCGGCGCCGACATGGACAACAACGGCTTCGATGTCTACCTCGAGCTGCTCGACGAGGATTGGACCTTCTTCGGCCCCACGCTGGGCGAGACCTTCGACACCAGCGACGACTTCTTCGAGTGGACGGCGACGTTGCCGGACGAACCGGACGGCGATTTCGACCCAGCGACGGTGCGGCAGATCAACGTGCGCTTCGACACCAAGTTCTGGACCGACGACGAGGCCCCGCCCACCTTCAGCTACGCCACGACGGTCTTCGAAGTCGACGCTGTCGTCTGGTAGGCATCGTGGGTGCGTCTAGTCACGGGTAACCCACACGATTTTCCGCCCGTTTTCAACTGGTTGTCCACAGCTCGGACATTGAGTGTCCGAGCTTCTGCACCGGAGCGCTTGCTCGGCGGAGCAGAGCAGCCTACACACAAGC
>Ga0315910_10001604_pt1 | contig 20636 bp, 15 predicted proteins | sample EdamamesoilMG_FD_204470 | JGI IMG/M metagenome (GOLD analysis project Ga0315910, IMG submission 204470) | Garden soil microbial communities collected in Santa Monica, California, United States - Edamame soil | ecosystem: Environmental > Terrestrial > Soil > Garden | place: USA: California...
ACCAGCCGCCGCAAGGGCAGCGCCGTAACCATTCACGAAGTCGCACGTCACGCGAGCGTTTCGCCGATGACGGTTTCACGAGTCATCAACGGCGAGAGCAACGTTCGCGACTCGACGCGCGAGACCGTGATGGAAGCCGTGCGCGCGCTGAACTATCGGCCGAACCCCGCGGCGCGAGTGCTCGCGGGCGCGCGCGACACACGAATCGCGCTCATCTATTCGAACCCCAGCGCGTCGTATCTCAGCGAGATGCTGGTGGGCGCGCTCGACGGCTCGCATCGCACGGCGTCGCAGCTGGTGCTCGATCGCTGGGACAACCTGAAGCCCGCCGCGGAAAAAGCCGCGGCGCAGAAGCTTTCCGAAGGCATCGCCGGCGTGCTGCTGCCGCCGCCGCTGTGTGAATCAAGGGCCATCGCCGCCGCGTTCGCCGCGGAAGGCGTGCCGGTCGTCGCCCTAGCTACCGGCCAGGCGCGCGAAGACGTGTCCTGCGTGCGCATCGACGACTTCCACGCCGCGCGCGAGATGACGCTGCATCTCATCGCGGAGGGGCATTCGCGGATCGCCTTCATCAAGGGACAGCCGACACAGACCGCGAGCGGTCAGCGCCTTGCCGGTTTCGAAGCGGCCATGGAAGAAAGTGGTCTCGAAGTGGATCCCGCGTTCGTGGTCCAGGGATTTTTCTCGTACAAATCGGGCCTCGAGGCGGCGGAAAAGCTTCTGGCCCGCAAGAGACTGCCGACCGCGATCTTCGCCAGCAACGACGACATGGCTGCCGCGGCTATTTCGGTGGCGCACCGTCGCGCGCTGGACGTCCCCGGCGACCTGTCGGTGGTCGGCTTCGACGACACGCCGATTGCCACCACGGTGTGGCCCGAGCTCACTACGGTTCGCCAGCCCATCGCGGCGATGGCGGAAGCCGCGATCAATCTCCTGCTCCACAAGATCCGCCGTCCGAAGGATCGCCACGTACACCAGGCGGTGGATCACCTGGTCCCGTACGTGCTTGTGAAGCGCGATTCGGTTGCCCCGCCTCGCAAGTCCTGAATAAGGAAAAGACGGCTTTCGCCGCGCTCGCGGCCAAAGGCATTTTCCTTGCTTGGCTTGCTATCTGATAACGCTATCACTACGCTTCCGCGACCGCTGATCGGGGGGCGTTTTGCGCGCACGTTGGCGGGGTCGAAAAATATAATTCTTTCAAGGAGATAGCGCGTGTCTCAAACTTCGGGTCAGGCTCCTTCCGCGTCCACTCACACCGGCCTTCTCATCACGTTGACGATCATCGCCGCGCTCGGCGGTCTTCTCTTCGGTTACGACTCTGCCGTCATCTCCGGCGCAACCGATTCGATCAAGCAGAATTTCGTCGCGCCCATGGGGCTCGCTGAAGAAGCCCGTCTCAGTCTCGAAGGCTTCACGATCGCTGGCGCGTTGTGGGGCTGCCTCATTGGCGGCGCTGTCGGCGGCGTGATCGCGCACTACCTGGGTCGTCGCGGCGGTCTGATCGTCGCCGGCGTGTTGTTCTTCGTGTCGTCGCTCGGTTCGGCCTGGCCGGAAGGTGCGCTCGGCCATCTGGGTTCGGTCCTGACGCCGCTCATCAACGCGCTGATCTGGTTCCTGAACCTCTTCTTCCAGGACGCGCCCTACGTCGTCTTCGGCGAACCCATCACCAACTTCATCGGCCATCGTCTGTTTGGCGGCATGGGCATCGGCCTCGCGTCGATGCTTGCACCGATGTACATCGCCGAAATTGCACCGCCGTCGAAGCGCGGCGCGCTCGTGACGTACCAGCAGATCGCGATCGTCAGCGGCATCACCATTTCGTACTTCGTGAACTACTTCATCAAGAAGTGGGGCGGCGACGGCGACCCGAACTGGGTGCACGACCAGGGCTGGCGCTGGATGCTCGCCTGCTGCGCCGTTCCGGCCGGCATTTTCGTGCTGTTGCTGTTCTTCGTTCCGGAGACCCCGCGTGGCCTGATGCTCAAGGGCAAGAAGGAAAAGGCCAACGAGGTGCTCAACAAGCTCGCGAGCCCGGAAGAAGCCAAGATCGTGATCGCCGAGATCGACGCCTCGCTGCATGAAACGGCGGGCAAACTATTCTCCTACGGCGGCTTCGTGATTCTCGTCGGCATCCTGCTGTCGGCGTTCCAGCAGCTCGTGGGCATCAACGCGGTGCTCTATTACGGCCCGCAGATGTTCGACAACATGGGCTTCAAGGGCGACGCCTCGTTCGCCAGCACCGTCATCATGGGCATCGTGATGGTGGTGTTCACGCTCATCGCCACCGTCACCGTAGACAAGTGGGGCCGCAAACCGCTGCTGATCCTGGGTGCGGTCATCATGGCCGTATCGATGATCGCGCTGGGCTTCCTGTTCAATGCCGGCTCCGTCGCGCTCGTCGCGCTGGTCACGGTCTGCATCTACATCGCGGGTTTCTCGCTGTCATGGGGCCCCGTGGTCTGGGTGATGCTCGCGGAGATCTTCCCGAACTCGATCCGCGACAAGGCCATGGCCATTGCCGTGGCCGCGCAGTGGTTCATGAACTGGGTCGTGACGGTCACGTTCAACATCATGGACGGCAACTCCGCACTCACGGCCGCGTTCAACCACGGCTTTGCCTACTGGCTGTACGGCGGCTTCAGCGTGCTGGCCGCGCTCTTCGTCTGGAAATTCGTGCCGGAGAGCAAGGGCATGTCGCTCGAGAACATGCAGAAGCTCTGGAAGAAGGCGGCCTGAAACGCGCCTGTAGTTAGTCTGACCTTGCACCCCGCGACGCCTCGCAGGCGTCGCGGGGATTTACGCGGAACCTATGATCGAACATCTTCCATCCGACTGGCGCCAATCCATTCTCGTCGGCCGATTTCTGACGCGCGAAGGACCCACGCCCATCATCATTGTGGAAGGCCGCGTACGCGATGTGTCACGGCACGCCGCCACCGTTTCCCAATTGCTGAACGGATGGAGCGGCGTCATTCCGGACGGCGCCGATCTCGGTCCGCTCGAGTCGTTTGGATTCAGCTGCGAGTTCGCGGGCTCGAAAGAAATCCGCCTGCTCTCGCCATTCGATCTGCAATGCATCAAGGCGAGCGGCGTGACGTTCGCGATCTCGGCCATGGAACGCGTCATCGAAGAGCGCTGCCGCGGCGATGCGAGCAAGGCGGACAGCCTGCGTGCGAGTCTTCGCGATCGCATCGGCGCCGACATCCGTTCCGTGAAGCCGGGATCGGAAGAGGCGAAGCGACTCAAGGCGGCGCTCATCGCGGATGGGCTGTGGTCGCAGTACCTCGAAGTGGCCATCGGGCCCGACGCGGAAATTTTCACCAAGGCCCCCACCCTGTCATCCGTCGGCTGGGGCGACTGGATAGGCGTCCGTTCGGACTCGGCCTGGAACAATCCCGAGCCGGAGATCGTGCTCGCGGTAGATAGTGCCGGCCGCATTCTCGGCGCCACGCTCGGCAACGACGTCAACCTGCGCGACATCGAAGGCCGCAGCGCGCTGCTGCTGGGCAAGGCCAAGGACAACAACGCGTCCTGCGCCATCGGCCCGTTCATCCGCATGTTCGATGGCCAGTTCACGCTCGACGACGTTCGCCAGGCGGTGGTGAAACTGGAAATCACGGGCGACGAGGGGTTCCGCCTCGAAGGCCAGAGCTCCATGTCGCAGATCAGCCGCGATCCGACAGAACTCGTCGGGCAGACCATCGGCAAGCATCACTGCTATCCCGACGGCTTCGCACTCTTCCTCGGAACGATGTTCGCGCCCATCGTCGATCGAGGCATCGTCGGACAAGGTTTTACGCACAAAGACGGTGATGTCGTCCGGGTGTCCACCGAGAAGCTCGGTGTGTTAGAAAACAAGGTAACCACTTGTGACCGGGCCCCACCGTGGTCGTTCGGACTCGCGGATCTGATGCGCAATTTGATGCGTCGCGGCCTCCTGAACCTTTAATGGAATACACATCGTGAGCGACACAAAACTGCTTTCCCATTACATCAACGGTGAATGGGTCGCGGGCGCACCCGCGTCTGACAGCCTCAATCCTTCGGACACGCGCGACATCGTCGCGAAGGTCCCCGGCGGTGATAAATCGACGGTAAGTGCCGCTGTTTCCGCGGCGAAAGCGGCTTTCCCTGCGTGGGCGAACGCGAGTCCGGAGGTGCGCTCGGATCTGCTCGACAAGGTGGGTTCGCTCATCATGGCGCGTGCCGACGATCTCGGCCGGCTGCTGTCGCGCGAAGAAGGCAAGACCTTTCCCGAAGGCAAGGGCGAAGTCATGCGCGCTGCGCGCATCTTCAAGTTCTTCGCGGGTGAGGCACTGCGCCGTCATGGCGTGACCGTCGATTCGACGCGGCCCGGTGTGGCTGTCGAAACGTATCGCGAACCGCTCGGCGTGTTCGGACTGATAACTCCCTGGAACTTTCCGATCGCAATTCCGGCATGGAAGAGCGCCCCGGCGCTCGCCTTCGGCAACACCGTCGTCATGAAGCCCGCGTCGCTGACGCCGGCCACCGCTCACGCGCTAACCGAGATCATCCACGAGGCGGGCTTCCCCAAGGGCGTGTTCAACCTGATCCTCGGCGGCGGCGCCATGGGTGGCGCTCTCACCGAACATCCGGATGTCGCCGGCGTTTCGTTCACAGGCGGCCAGAGCACCGGCGCACAGGTCGCCAAGGCGGCCATGGCGCACAACGCGCGCGTGCAGCTCGAGATGGGCGGCAAGAATCCGCTCGTGGTGCTCGATGACTGCGATCTCGATCGCGCCGTGCAATGTGCACTCGATGGCGCGTTCTTCGCGACGGGCCAGCGCTGCACGGCGTCGAGCCGCATCATCATCACGCAGAACATCCACGACAAGTTCGTCGAGGCTCTTGCCGCGAAGGTGAAAGCGCTCAAGGTCGGCAGCGCGCTGAGCGCCGACACACAGATGGGTCCGCTGGCCAGCCAGGCGCAGCTCGAGACCACTCTTTCTTATGTGGATGTGGCGACCAAGGAAGGCGGCCGTCGCGTGGTGGGTGGCGATGCCCTCTCGCTCGCGACTCCTGGCTACTACGTTGCTCCCGCCCTCATCACGGACACCAGGCAGGACATGCGCATCAACATGGAAGAAGTATTCGGCCCCGTCGCTTCGACGGTCCGCGTGAAGGACTACGACGAAGCCCTCGCGGCGGCGAATGCCGGTGAATTCGGCCTGTCGGCCGGCATCATGACGACCTCGCTCAAGTACGCGCGGCACTTCGTGCGAAACGTGCGGGCCGGCATGGTCATGACGAACCTCCCGACGGCCGGCGTGGACTACCACGTTCCGTTCGGCGGCACGCGCAAGTCCAGCTTCGGTCCTCGCGAACAGGGGTTCGCGGCGGTCGAGTTCTATACGCAGGTCAAGACCAGTTACACGTGGGCTTAGTCAGGGTCTCCGAATCTATGACGTACGCTGTTTATCCATCCCTCGCCAACAAGACCGTCGTGATCACGGGCGGTGGCTCCGGCATCGGCGAAGTGATGGTGGAAGGCTTCGCGCGCCAGAAGTCGCGGGTCTTCTTTCTCGATGTCGCCGACAGCGAATCGAAAGCGTTGGCAGCGCGGCTCGGGAACGGCGTCAGGTTCCTCAACACCGACGTGACGGATATTGACGCGTTGCGCGCGGCGCTTGCCGAGATCCAGAAGCAGGCTGGACCGGTTTCAGTGCTCGTGAACAACGCGGCGAACGACGACCGCCACAACTTCGAAGACGTGACGCCGGCGTACTGGGAGCAGCGGCTCGCGGTAAACCTGCGTCACCTCTACTTTGGCGCCCAATGCGTCACCCCCGGCATGAAGAAGGCCGGGGGCGGCTCCATCATCAACCTGGGCTCGGTCTCCTGGCACTCGGCGATTCCCCAACTCTCGGTCTACGAAACGGCGAAGGCGGGCATCGAAGGCATGACTCGCGCGCTGGCACGCGAACTCGGGGAGTCGAACATCCGGGTCAATTGCGTGGTGCCTGGCGCCATCCGCACGCCTCGCCAGATGAAGCTCTGGCACAACCCCGAAGAAGAGGCGAAGATCCTCGCCCAGCAGTGCCTCAAGGCGCGCGTCGATCCGGTTCATGTCACCGCGATGGTGCTGTTCCTCGCATCGGATGACGCACGCATGTGCACTGCGCACAACTACTGGGTGGACGCGGGTTACCGATAAGAGTCATGTCCGACATCGAGTGCGTCTGGCCGATTGGCGCGATTCTCGGAGAAGGCCCCGTATGGTCGGCTGCCGAGCGGGCACTGTGGTTCGTCGACATCAAGGCGCCGGCGATTCATCGGTATGATCCCGTCGCGAACACGCACAAGTCCTGGCCCGCTCCGGCGCGCGTCGGCTTCGTATTTCCCACCACCGCAGGCTGGATGATTGCCGGTCTGAAGACCGGACTCCACAAGTTCAATCCCGACACCGGCAACTTCGCGTTGCTGCACGTCGTCGAACCGCACTCACCTAACAACCGACTCAACGACGGCTTCGTCGACTCGACCGGCCACCTGTGGTTCGGCTCGATGGACGACACCGAAGAGGAGCCGAGTGGTGCGCTCTACCAACTGACGGACGCTGGCTGCCAGCGACGCGACCCCGGTTACGTGGTAAGCAACGGGCCGGCGGAAAGTCCCGACGGTCGAGTGCTGTACCACACGGATACGCTCGCCGGCATCATCTACGCTTTCGATCGTTCGCGTGACGGCCTGTCCAACAAGCGAGTGTTCGCGCGTTTCGGCGCCGGCGAAGGATATCCCGACGGACCGATCGTCGACGCCGAAGGTTGCGTCTGGACCGGTGTTTTCGGCGGCTGGGGACTCAGGAGATATTCGCCGAAGGGCGAACTGCTGACGAGCCTGCGCCTGCCCTGCTCTGCCGTTACCAAGGCAGCATTTGCCGGCGACGATCTCCGGACTCTCTACATCACCACCGCACATGTCTCACTCGATGCGGAACAGCGCAAGCAGCAGCCTCTGGCTGGCGGCCTGTTCCGCGTGCGAGTCGACGTGCCGGGCTTACCACAGGGAATCGTGTCGCATGGCATCTGATCGTTCCTCGAAAGAGCGGCCCTCTCGTCGTTTCCGTTCGCGCGACTGGTTTGACGATCCGAAACACCTCGACATGGTGGCGCTGTACCTCGAGCGCTTCATGAACTACGGCCTGACCGCCGACGAGTTGTTGTCGGGCAAACCCATCATCGGCATCGCACAAACGGGTGGCGATCTCACACCCTGCAACCGCGTGCATCTCGAAACGGTGAAGCGTGTGCGCGAAGGCATCCGCGACGCCGGTGGCGTGCCGATGGAATTCCCGCTGCATCCCATTTTCGAGAACTGCCGACGTCCGACGGCGGCGCTCGATCGCAACCTCGCCTATCTGGGTCTCGTCGAGATTCTTCACGGGTACCCGATCGATGCCGTGGTCCTGACCACCGGGTGCGACAAGACCACGCCGGCGCAGATCATGGCCGCATCGACTGTCGACATCCCGGCCATCGTGTTGTCGGGCGGTCCGATGCTCGATGGTTGGCACGATGGCGACCTCGTGGGTTCCGGTACGGTGATCTGGCGTTCGCGCCGCAAACTCGCCGCGGGACAGATCAACGAAAAGCAATTCCTCGATGCAGCTGCCGCGTCTGCGCCGTCGCTGGGCCACTGCAACACCATGGGTACTGCGTCGACCATGAACGCGGTCGCCGAAGTGCTGGGTCTGTCGCTTCCGGGTTGCGCGGCCATTCCCGCGCCCTATCGCGAGCGAGGCCAGATCTCTTATGAGACGGGCCGGCGCATCGTCGATCTCGCTTACGAAGATCTGCGTCCCTCGGCCATCCTCACGCGGCAATCGTTCCTCAATGCGATCACTGCGATTGCCGCGATTGGCGGCTCCACCAACGCCCAGCCGCATCTCGTGGCCATGGCGCGTCACGCGGGCGTCGAGATCACGCCGCGCGACTGGATGGAATACGGACGCGAAATCCCGCTGCTCGTGAACATGCAGCCGGCGGGAAAGTATCTCGGCGAGCGCTTCCACCGGGCAGGCGGCGTACCCGCGGTGCTCCAGGAGCTGCTGCGCGTTCGCAAGGTCGATGGCAGCGCGCTCACCGTCACGGGCAAGCCTCTGGCGCAGAACGTCGACTCTTATCTGTCAGCCCGCGGCGCCGTCGATCGTGAAGTGATCACGACGTACGAGAAGCCCGTTCAGCAGAACGCCGGCTTCCTGGTGCTGAAGGGCAACCTGTTCGATTTCGCGATCATGAAGACCAGCGTCATCTCGCCGGAATTCCGCCAGCGCTACCTGGGCAAGGGCGACTCCTTTGAATGTCGCGCCGTCGTTTTCGATGGCTCGACGGACTACCACGACCGCATCAACGACCCGTCGCTCGGCATCGACGAGCGCACGATTCTCGTTATCCGCGGCTCCGGACCGCTGGGTTGGCCGGGCTCCGCCGAGGTGGTCAACATGCAGCCGCCCGATGCGTTGCTGAAGCGCGGCATCATGAGCCTCCCCACTTTGGGCGACGGCCGCCAGTCGGGCACCTCGGACAGCCCTTCCATTCTCAATTGCTCACCGGAAAGCGCCGCGGGTGGCGGACTCGCGTGGTTGCGCACCGGAGACATGATTCGCATCGACCTCGCCGCGGGCACCTGTGACATGCTGGTGAGCGACGAGGAAATCGCGAAACGCAAGAGCGCGGGACTTCCGCCCGTGCCCGAAAGCGCCACGCCCTGGCAGGAGTTGTATCGCTCCACCGTCGGGCAACTCGATAGCGGCGCCGTCATGGAAATGGCGGTGAAATACCGCGGCGTCGCGCGGAAGACCCCGCGCCACAATCATTGATAACGAGGTTTTGATGAGTCCGCCGCGCCTCACCGAGGCGACCCTGCATTCCGTTCGATCGGGCACGATTCTTCCGACGTATGACCGTGGATCTACGCGCATCGGCATCGTGCACATCGGCCCGGGCGCGTTTCATCGCGCCCACCAGGCGTATTACGTCGACACACTTCTTCATTCGGACAAGCGCTGGGCCATCTCCGCCTTGTCGCTCAAGAGCACCGGGCTGCGCGATGCGCTGGCGGCGCAACAGGGCCTCTACACGCTCGTGGAGCTTGGCGCCGCGCCGCGTGCACGTGTCATCGGCGCGATCCGCGAATTGCTCGTCGGCGCCACCGACGCGGACGCTGCATTCGCACGGCTGACCGCGCGCGATACCCGCATCGTTTCGCTCACCGTGACCGAAAAGGGTTACTGCCTCGATGCACGCAACCAGCTCGATCTCGCGAACGTGGACATCGCGCACGATCTGGCGAATCCGGACAAACCACGAAGCACCATCGGCTGGATCGTTGAAGGCCTGCGCCGGCGCCGTGCCCTGGGCGTGCCGCCGTATGCAGTGCTGAGCTGTGACAATCTGCCGGACAACGGTGTGGTCCTGAAGCGTGCGCTGGTCGCGTACGCAGGCACTTCAGACGCGGGCCTCGCGCGCTGGATCGAGACCGAAGTCACCTGCCCCCGCACGATGGTCGACAGCATCACGCCTGCCACGGACGACGCGTTGCGGGCGCGCGCCGAGAAGATTACTGGCGTCACGGATGCCTGGCCGATCCAGCGCGAGCCGTTCACGCAGTGGGTAGTCGAGGATGTGCCGGTCATGCGCGACGCTGACTGGAAGTCCGTTGGCGTCACTCTTGCGAAGGACGTCGGCGTTTACGATCGCGCCAAGCTGCGACTGTTGAACGGACCGCATTCGACGCTCGCCTATCTCGGCCTGCTGCGCGGACACGAGTCCGTCGCCGATGCGATGCGCGACGAGCAACTCGCGCAGTTCGTCGAACTGCTCATGACCGAGGACCTGGCGCCCAGCCTGGGCGCGGAACCGGGTCTCGACGTCGAGCACTACATCTCGGCGGTACTTGCCCGATTCCGCAATCCCGGAATTCGCCATCTCCTGAGCCAGATCGCCTGGGATGGCTCGAAGAAGATTCCCGTGCGACTCGTGGTGACGATCGCCGAGGCGCTGCGCGCTGGCCGGCCTATCCACCGACTGCTGGTGCCAATCGCGGCGTGGATGCGCTTCATCGTGCGGCAGGCCAAGGCGGGAGTCGCCATCGTCGATCCGGATGCCGAGCGCCTGGCCAGCATCGGTGCCGCATGCACCGGCGAATCGCGCGCAGACCTGCCTCGTTTCGCGGCATGCGAATCGGTGCTGCCACCGGCGCTCATGAGCGAAGAAATATTCCGCAAGGAACTCGAAACGGCCTACAACAGGCTTGCCGCTCCGCAAGCGGCGCTGACACCGGAGTTATCCTGATGACCACGACGCGCAGAACTTTCATGGCCGCCGCGACGGTCGCGGCAACCAACGCTGGAGCATCCCCCGCCGTGAATGCCATTCCCAAGCTGGTTCACCACGTGTTCTTCTGGCTGAAGAATCCCGACTCGAAGGAAGACCTGGCGCGCCTGCTGCAGGGCCTGCGCACGCTTTCGAAAATTGAAACGGTGCGCGCTTCGCACTTCGGGGTGCCCGCGAGCACCGAAAAGCGCGATGTCGTCGACAACAGCTACAGCGCGTCCGAGATCCTCTTCTTCGACGACACCGCGGGTCAGAAGATTTACCAGGACCATCCCATCCACAAACAGTTCGTCGCAGACTGCTCGCACCTGTGGGAAAAGGTCGTGGTGTACGACGCCATCAGCGCCTGACGGGTCGCCGCCAGGGCCTCATTTCATCGAGGCATTCTTCCAGACGTCGTCGCTGGCGCGGCAGTAGCGATCCAGGAATTCCTGGTGCAGGGGCATGGCCGCAACATTCTGGCTGATCGTCGTCCGGATGCCGTCGAGGAAACGCGCGAGCTCCGGCCCCTTCATTCCCTCGGTCATGTGGTTGTAGTTAGTCGGCTGGACTCCCTGGCCGAACATCACCTGGACCCAGGAATCGAGCTGGAAGATTTCGTTCTCTCCGCGCCATGCATGGGCACGCTCGCGGAACATCTGGATGCGACGCGCGAGGAGCTCCGGCACCTGCATTTCGCGGCACGCGCGCCAGAACGGCGTGTCGGTGCGATCGGTGACGTGGTAGTGCAGGATGATGAAATCACGCACGGCTTCGGCCTCGAGCCGCAGATCCTCGTTGTACTGGTCGGCAAAGGACTGCGTGACGCCACCGAACGGGAAGTAGTGAACCAGGCGTGACACGCCGGTCATGATGAGGTGAATGCTCGTGGATTCGAGCGGCTCGACGAAGCCGCTGGAAAGCCCGAGCGCGACGACGTTCTTGTTCCAGGCCTTGAGACGACGCCCGGTGCGGAACTTGATGACGCGCGGCTGGATGATGGTCTTGCCTTCCACGTCTCGAAGCAGCTTTTCGGTGGCCTCGGTGTCCGACATGTAGCGGCTGCAGAACACCAGGCCATTGCCGACGCGGTGCTGCAGCGGGATGCGCCAACGCCATCCGGCCTCGTGCGCAATCGCCCGTGTGTACGGCACCGCCGGCCCTACTGACTCGGTCTGCACGGCGACCGCGGTGTCGCACGGCAACCAGTGGTTCCAGTCTTCGTAGCCGGTCTTGAGAGTCTGTTCGATCAGCAGGCCGCGGAAGCCGGTGCAATCGATGAACAAGTCGCCTTCGACGACCTGTCCGGATTCGAGCACCAGTGCTTCGACGAATCCCGACTCTGCGTTCTGCCGGACCTCGCGGATCTTCCCTTCGACACGTTTCGCGCCGTATCCCTCGGAGAACTTGCGCAGGAATTTGGCGTAAATGCCGGCGTCGAGATGGTATGCATAGTTCACTTCGCCCTGCGGCCCGATCATGAACTTGTGTTCTTTCGCGGCCTGCAGCTCGAGGCAATACTCGCCGAGCTCCGCCGTGATGCCCTGCGTGAGGCCGTGCATCCAGAAGTGATGGAACTCGCAAGCCCACGCGGACTTGCCGTTCACTCCAAAGGAGTGGATGTAGCGGTCCGATCCCGTGCGCCAGCCCTCGAACGAAATGCCGAGCTTGAAGGTGGCGGCCGTGGCGCGCATGAATTCCTGTTCGTCGATCTGTAGCAGCCGGTGCAGCGAACGGATGGGCGGAATGGTGGACTCGCCCACGCCGACTGTTCCGATCTCCTCGGATTCGATGAGCGTGAGCTCGACGATGCCGTGGAAATTGCGCGAGAGGACGGCGGCGGCGAGCCAGCCGGCAGTTCCGCCACCCGCGATGACTACGCGACGAATATCGGGTGATTCAGGCATGCGCAGATTGTAGCGTCGCCCGGCGAGGGCATGTATTGCATCCGTCAATCGCTCCGCCTCGCTCGTCTGTAGTATCGCGGACGCATGAACGTCAACGACTACCTCATCTCGCACACCGGCAAGGACTGGGCACGGCTGCTCAGGGACTGGGTTCCGCCCCTGCCGCCGCGTTACCAGGTTTGGCTGGTGAACCGGCTGGGTGAGCCCTTCGTGGTACTCGATGATCAGTCGGTGCAGATACTCGACGTGGGGTCGGGCAGCTGCGTAGAGGTGGCGCGAAGCCGCGAGCATTTCGCGCAGTTGCTGGATGCGGGAGGCAACGCGGATCGCTGGCTCCGGATCCGCCTCGTGGACGAGTGCCGGCGAAGCGGAATGGGCCTCAATCCCTTCGAGTGCTACGGCTTCAAGATGCCGCCGACCCTGGGGGGCAAGTACGAAGTGTCAAATCTCAGGCCGACCCACCTGGCGATTCACTTTTCCTACCAGGCCTATATCTGCAAGCAGACCGATATCTACTGGATCCCGCCCGAGTAGCCGTCAGGGACGCGCGACGACGAAAGTGTTCACGGTGAGCCGCCCCGTGCGCGGATCCGTGTCTGGAACGAAGTTCGCGGGGACGTTGACCGAATGCAGCATGCTGCCGCGGTAGATCAGCATGCGATTGAATGCCGCCTGGTAACTGGCAATTCGCTCGAACAGCGCGGAATCGCCTTCCACGTATCGCGCCGGCGGCATACCGCTCGCGCGGACCTCAGCATTGACGGTCCTGATGTACTGCTCTTCGGCGTCCGCGGTCATCGTTTCGAGGCCGGTGCTTCGATGTCGATAGAAAGACGTGCCGCCACTTGCGCACAGGTAGTGAAGCAGCGCGAGCCGATTCTGGTCGGAAGAATCGTAGTGAGGCACTCTCTGGAAAGGCACCAGCTGTTCGGGAGGAAGCGTCACCAGCGAGAAGCTCGAATCGGTGATGGAGAGTTCGGAGCTGAAACCGAATGTCGAGCGGATGATGCCAGCCAGCGATTCGACCAATCGGGTGGCGTACTCCGGCGGTGCCGCTGAACGCAGGCCGGGGTAGTAGAGAGAAGTCCGGCCGTAGTTGTCGCGCCGGGCTGCCAGCTCGTGCAGGGCTTCGGCGTCGGGCCAAGCCTGTTCGACGACGAGCACCGGGGCGCGCCCATGGCCAACGTGATCGACACGACATTCCACGATCTGTCTCCGGCCCAGCTGGCGTCTGGCGCCGCCGTTACGCCGGGTTCTCCAGCCTGGCGCGCTTGCGCTCTTTTCTTTCCATCAGCCTGCGGACATTGCCCACCGAGGCGATCACCAGGTACGCGCCGCGCAGGAATCCAGCCTTGTTGAGCTTCTCGAGCGACGCACCGTCGAGTGCCGCAAGCTTTTCGTGGTTCAACGTGTGCAGGCCGAGAAGCGAGTATGTCTCCTCGTCATTGGTCTTCACCTCGACCTTGATCGGTTCGATGAGATCGAGCTCCGCATACGCGGCAAACATCGCCTTGCTGATTTCCAGTCCTTCACGAATGCCGTTGAGGATGCTGGCGACGCGATCGAGGTACGGGCTGTTGCCCCCCTGCGGCTTGAAAACGGGCAGACCGTCGGTCTGGCTCACGCGCGGATGATCGAGGTCCACGTGAATGACGGGGGCCTCGCGCGTCTCTCCGCCCGACTCCTGCCGCTGAAAGCCGATCAGGAATGGGCCGCGTGCGACGATGCCGGGGACATAGCTGGCGTCCCAGCGGTCGCCATCCAGAAAGAGATTCTCGTCCTTGCTGAAGCCGAGCAATACGATCGACTGGTAATCGCCGGTCGCCGGATCCTTGCGAAAGAAGATGGGGTATTCCCGCTGAATATCTTCGTATTCGGTCGGGACCGTGAGCACAGTGCCGACGTTGTCGCCGAATTCCGCGCCGTAACGGTTGATCACCCTGAGGTCCTTGTGGGTGATGTTGTTCAGCATTGCGTGTCGTGGCATGGGAGTTCTTGGTTGAAATGGATGTGCGTGGATACTGAATAGTCGCTGGTCCGGGGGCAAGCCTCGCGGTCACCGCAGCAAATCGGATGGCCCAAAAAAGAAGGACCGCTGCTTTCGCAGCGGTCCTTCCTGCCATCAGGTTCTAAACCTTAGAACTTGTAGCGAGCGCCAATCGCGTAGCGAGCCGACTGGTCTTCGAGGCGATACACCTGCTTGATCGAGCGGGCGTGCCAGCGCACGTCCTCACCCGTCAGGTTGATGGCTTCGAACGAAACCGCGAAGTTGTCGTTGAAGTCATAACCCAGGCTCAGGTCGATCTGGTCATACGGCTCGACGTAGATGGGGTTACGGTTGCCGCCGCCGACGTTCGTCTGCGCCAGGAACTCGTCACGCCAGTTGTACGCCAGGCGGGCCGTCATACCGAACTTCTCGAACATGAGAACGGCGTTCGCGGAGTCGGACAGACCGAGCAGCGCGAACTGGTTCTCCGTCGTCGGCAACGTGTTGTCGAACTCCACATCGCCGCGAACGATGGTGTAGTTCGCCAGGATGCCGAAGCCGCTGTCACCGAAGAAGTACTGACCACCCATTTCCCAACCGTGGATCTTGGCTTCCTTGTTGTTGATGGGCTTCGATACGTTGTACACGTAGTCGGGATTCGCCGCCGTTGCGATGACGTCAAACGCTTCCATCGCATTCGCCTGCGCAAGCGTGCCGTTGTACGCCGCGAGACCGCCCGTGGACGGGTTCTGCAGCATGACGGTCGCCGTGAACAGCGAGGTGTCGTCGATGTTGCAGGTGCCGCCGCACTGCGCTCCGTTGGCCTGCAGGTAAGCACGCGCCGCTTCGACGTCCGGACCCGCGGTCGGGTCCTTGATGCCGAACAGCGTGCTCTCAACCACTTCGGTACCCGTGAAGTTGGTCACGCGCTTCTCGAACGCGCCCAGGGAAACGTAGCCCGTGTCGGAGAAGTACCACTCGACCGACATGTCCAGGTTGTCGGATTCGAGCGGAACCAGCTGCGGGTTGTTCGACGTCGCGGACGCGAGCGTGGTGCTCGGCACCAGCGTCGAACCGTTCGGCGTGCCGGGGTTGGAGCCCGCGAACAGCTGACCGTATTGCGCGCGCGCAATGGTCTTGCTGTACGAGAAGCGACCCTTGACGTTGTCCGTAAGGCCGATGTCGAAGTCCAGGCTGGGCAGTACGTGGTTGTACTCGGCCGTCTCTGAGAACGCGGTCGCCGCACCGGCGCGATCGAGTCGGAAGTCGTTGTTCGACAGCCAGACCATCGCGTTGGGTTGCGGGACGACGATCTGCGCGGTCGAGGTCACGTCGGTTTCTTCGTAACGCACACCGACATTCAGGTTCGTCGGCATCGAGCCGAGTTCAGCCTTCATGCCGACGTTGAAGTACACCGCCTTGACGTCTTCCTCGACGAGGTTGTCGTTGTCCATCAGCGTGTCGTAGCGCAACTCGCCGTCCGTCATGCTCGCATCCGACCAGTTCGTGTACAGACGCGGGGCGCGCGGCTGCAACGTCACCGGGTCGCGACCCGTGGCGATCTGGCCGCTCTGCATGGCCCAGAGGCCGAGCTGCGTAGCATTGCCGCGGAACGCGCCGGTCGGCGAGCCCGTGGAGTTGAAGTCTCCAAACAGACCACTCAGGTTATACGGCGTGAGCATGTCGACCATGCCGCTGGCCTGCGAGGCGTCGTTGACGCTCCAGGTGCCCATTTCGAGGTAACCGCCCGACGTTCTCTGGTGCATTTCCACCTTGCGGGTGTCGACACCGAACTGGAAGCGGCCATTCTCGAACTCGAACTCGCCATCGATGCGAGCCTGGTTAACTTCGGTTTCCTGCTGCTGGTAGTTGATACGCAGCACCTGCGAGCCGAGCGTGGTCGCGTCGAACACCACGTCGGAGTTACCGCCCGTGTTCGAGATCGCATCCGCCTGGTTCGCAAACAACGTGCGCGTCATGATCGGCAGGCCGTTGTTGAACTCGAACTGCTGCGTCCAGAAGCCCGAGCACGAAGCAACCGGGTTGCCGTTGGTGGCGTTGTAGGAGCCCGGCGGATTCGTCGTCGGGCAGTTCGTGCCCGCGAAGCTGAATGCCGTCTGGCCGCCGCCCGTCACCGGATCGTTCGGGTCGCTGGTCGCTTCGGAATTGTGGAAGTCCACACCGAGCTTGAAGGAGTCGTTAACCCTCCAGTCCATGTTGAAGCCCAGCGAGTTCAGCTGGTTCTTCTGCTCGTTGCGCTGCTGCTCGAAGCCGAAGTCCTTCTGTCCGCCCGTGAGCTCGTGCAGGAGGATCGGCGTCGCCACGTCTTCACCCGTGTCGAACACGATGTGATCGAAGCTGCCGTTGCGCTGCATCCAGATCGTCTGCTCGCCACGGTCTTCAGCAAGTTCCTGCTGAGCGAACGTGTAGTCGAGGGTGAACGTCAGCGAATCGATCGGCGCGAACTGAATGACAGCCTGGCCGTTGATGCGCTCGCGCTCCAGATCGGAGAAGGCGTAACGAATGTCGTTCGGGATGCCGTACAGCTGGCCGACTTCCGGCGCGTTCTCGATCTGCGCCGTCGGGCTGATCGTGGTGTCACGCGTCGTGGAGGCCGGGTTCGACTGGTTCGCGTCCCAGCCGCGAATGTTCCAGTTGTTCACCGTGGCCTGCACCGAGCCGCTATGACGCTTGGAGTAGCTGGCATTGAGGCCTACGCCCCAGGTCTTCGCATCGTTGGCATAGCTGAAGATGCCCGTCACTTCCGGCGTGATGTCGTTGTCGAAGTTGGCCGATTCATCACGGACACCCTTCACACCAACGTTTGCGACCATACCTTCGTTGTCGAAGGGACGAGCCGTACGCACGTTGACGGTGGCACCGATACCGCCGGTGGGCAGATCGGCGCGGCCGGTCTTGTAAACCTCAACCGCGCTGATCGCGTCGGCCGAGAGGTTGGCAAAGTTGAACGAGCGCGAACCGGCGCCCTGACCACCCGTGATCGTGTCGCCGCTGCCGTACGCATCGGCGCCCGGCATCTGGCGGCCGTTCAACGTGACCATGTTGAACTGGGGACCGAAGCCACGAACCGTGACGAGGGCGCCTTCGCCGTTGCGACGGTCGATCGACACGCCCGTGATGCGCTGGAGCGATTCCGCGAGGTTGGTGTCCGGGAACTTGCCGATGTCTTCAGCGTTGATCGCGTCGACGACGCCGACGGCGTCGCGCTTCGTCTCGAGCGAAGCCTTCAAGCTTCCGCGCAAGCCGGTGACGACCACTTCTTCGAGTTCTTCACTCGATTGGTCTTGAGCGTAAACAGGGTTGATGAGAACCGCGCCACCGACAATGGTGAACAGCGCTCTCGAGGTTATTGGTAAGGCCTTCGGATTGAATTTCATAGTCAGATGTCCTCCGCACTCGTACATCTATCGTTGTTAAAACCTGGTTTCTTTTTCTGAAACCCGGATTGACCGTGGAAACAAAGAAACGAACTAGAAACGGAACAAACCTTGGAACGAATTAACCTTGGAACGAAATGAACGGGTCGAACTAGTCGACGCGAATGGCGGGGGATCTGCTTGATCAGCAGACACAATGGGCGCATCTGAACGGCGCCCGAATGGCTTCAACACAGCAATGCGCAAGATGCGCGTCCCCCTCGTACTGCAGCGGAGGATATAAACCCTGTGTACAAAAGTCCACGCCTGTTACGGCGGAAATATTCGTGCCCACGGCCGTCGAGGCGCATTGTCTTTAGCCCACAAAATCATGTCCTTAGAGGACAAATAGGGACAGGGGACGACAGGACCGCCCTCGCTCCACCGAGGTGCGATCAGATTAAAAACAACAGTTTTGAGCTGCCCTGCGCAGCATCCGGGGCTTTATGGCCCGTTTGCGGCCCCTATCCCCTCAGGCCAGGAAGCCATTGACCGACAGGCGTCCGGTACGGGGGTTGGGATCCGGGACGTAATCGGGCGCCAGGGCGCCTGAATGGAGGGAATTGCGGCGATAGATGAGCATCCGATTGAAGACGCCATCCTGGCGCCCGATCTGTTCGTACAGGGCCGTATTTCCATTGATGTAACCCCCGCGCGCGCGGTTGGGGCCGGCCTTTTCTTCATCCACGATGCGCCAGTACTCACCCCTTCTACTTTCATCGATGTATTCGAACCCGGTCGCGCGGTGTCGGTAGAACGCCGTGCCGCCAAGGTCCGATTTGAAAAGATAGTGGACGAACGCGAGTTCGACGGGAGAGGCCGAATCAATGTGAGGAATCTGCTGAAGGTAGTCGAGCTTTTCCGCCGGGGTCGTAACCAGGGAAAAGTGGCATGAAGTGAAACGCACGGCATGTGCGGTCAGGCCGAAGTACCCCGCAAAAACATCGCGCAGCTGGTCGATGACGAAACGCTGGTAAGTGAGCGGCACCTTGGCTCGCACACCAGGGTAGTAGTTGGCGGTATCGATGAAAGGCTTGGCTGCCGCGAACTCCACGAGTTCATCCGCGTTCGCGACGAAATCGTCGACTACGACGAGAGGTGCCTGTTCGCGCCCGATCCTGAGCTTCTGGATCCGGAAGTTGGGATGAATTGTGAGTGTCATCGGCGTGTGGTCCTGGAGTCGGCTCGCAAAGGGGCTTCAACGATTCAACTTGTTCAAGAGCATCGCGCGAATCTGGCGCGCATGTTCTTCGGTCATGGGGCCGAGTATTCCTCGAGCCTGTTCGGGAAAATGCTCGCCTGGGAGATCCGCCGGTCCGAACACGTAATAGTCGAACACCTGCTTCCACGCGCGCTTTTCGTTTTCCGGGCGATCACGAAGAGTCCAGATCGCGTGATAGAGGGCATTCATGGGCGTCGGGATGTGGGCCGGGAGCGTGGTCCACCAATAGTTGACCAGCGCGTTGAAGCGGCTCAGTCCCTGTACGTGGTGCCACCACATGCTGGGGATGAACACGGCGTCTCCAGGCCCAACCTCGGCGACCTGTCCCGAATCGATCGCCGCGCGAAATTTCGGAAATTTAGCGAAATCGGGGTTTTCGAAATCAACGAGGCTGATCGCCTGCCCGCCCGGCGTAGGCTCCAACGGCCCCGGGTACAGGTTGGAGATCTGCTCGGGAGGAAACAGCGTGAAGCGGCGCTTGCCCACCACGCAGCAGGCAATGTTGTTAGGAGCATCGTAGTGGCAGGAAGCGATCGTCCGATTGCCGATCCAGATGGATGGCGGCGGATCGATGCCGTGCGCAGACATTCCGAGATCGTTGTCCTTTCGGAAGCCGGGCAAGTATGAGTCGACAAGCGTGGAGCCCATATACATCGTTGGCGGCTGAGCATCCGCGAGATGCGACAGTATCCTGTCGAGGAATTCGTCCATTTGCGCGCGCTGATTGGCAAAGTTCAGCTGGGTGAAGTCTTCGTTATAGAAGAGTCGCCCGGCGATATCGGGGCCGCCAAACGACGCGGAGACGGCCTTGCCGTTGTAGAAGGAGCGGATGTAGGACATCGCATCCTGGTCGGAACGAAGCCCGGCGCGCGTGATCCCCCAATCCGCGACGAGCCCTCGAAGCACGCAGGGCGTCGCAACGGCGAGCAAATCATCCAGAGGCAAGGTGTCCGGCCGACAGCCACTGATTTCACGTATTGGTTTGGTAACTTGCACCATTCGTGCGGTTGCGGGCGGCTGGCGTAGCGAAAGTTCCGGCCTGCTTCTACGCGCGGAATCTTCGCATCGATCTCCTTCCGGAACCACCTGAGTTCGAACTAGCTCGCCATCCACGCCCTTCAATCTGCAATGATCGTCAAATGAAACTAGCCAATCTTGATCGAGTCGCCCATAAACACCTCCGCGTTGTCGAGGAACGGGCCTTTTCCGCGTGCAAGAACGTGACGATGTGCGGCGTAACGCTCAACGAGATTCCGCGTCTCGTCATCGAGTATCCGATCGCCTTCATCAAAGGCAATGGGAGTGAGTCACTCGCGCCCGTCGCGCTGTTTGGTGTTGAGCCAGACCAGAACCTGTACTGGCGAGACGATCACTGGAACAGCGTCAGCGTGCCACTCAACATCGGACGATTGCCGTTTTTCGTGAGCGTCGCCGACAACCCGGCCGGAAGCACTGGCGCTAGAACCCTGGTTCCGTGCATCGACCTCGAAAACCCGGGCGTCCAGGAATCTGGCGGTGAATCGCTCTTCGACGCGAGTGGCTCGGAGACACCCTATTTGCGCCACAAGCTCGGGTCCGTGGCCGAGCTGGTGGATGGTGAACAAAGGACGCGATTGTTCGTCGAGAGACTGGTTGCCCACGAACTGATTCAGCCCATCCAGCTCGAGCTCAAGTCGCCCAATCGGCAGCCGCGCAAAATCTCCGGTCTTCACTCGATCGATGAAAAGAAGCTCCGAGCACTGGATGGCCAGG
>Ga0315910_10001605_pt1 | contig 20623 bp, 15 predicted proteins | sample EdamamesoilMG_FD_204470 | JGI IMG/M metagenome (GOLD analysis project Ga0315910, IMG submission 204470) | Garden soil microbial communities collected in Santa Monica, California, United States - Edamame soil | ecosystem: Environmental > Terrestrial > Soil > Garden | place: USA: California...
ATACCGGGGGGCTCGGCAGCACCCGGGGTTATCATACTTCAACGCTGCTGACCAATGGTCATGTGTTGGTCGTGGGTGGTTACAATGGTGCCTACCTCGCCACCGCCCAGCGCTTCGATCCCGTAACCGAGGAGTGGTCACCAGCAAACTCCATGGCGACAGCCCGCTATGGGCACACCGCCACGGCCTTGCTTGATGGCCGCCTCTTGGTGGCGGCGGGAAGGAGCAGCGGCGGCAGCGGCGGATATGTTGCGACCTCGGAGATTTTTAGTTCCACCACCGGCTTGTGGAGCCCTACCGGCGCGGTGAATACACCACGCGAGTCTTCAGTGTCAGTCCTGTTGCTCGACGGCCGGGTCTTGATGTCTGGCGGCAGCGACGGGAGTGGTGTCCTGGCTAGTGCGGAACTTTACAACCCCATCGGAGGGACTTGGACCCCGACGGGTTCGATGACAAATGTGCGGCAGTATCATACCGCCACGCTTCTGCTAGACGGTCGCGTGTTGGTAGCGGGCGGCAAAAGCGCGGGCAGTTTGGTTCTATCCAACGCCCAAATCTACAGCCCCAGCACCGGCACCTGGACGGTGACGGGACCGATGACGGCTCCGCGCCAGTATCATACCGCGACGCGATTGCCGAATGGCAAGGTGCTTGTAGCTGGCGGCTCCATCATCAACTCACTTTCCAGCGCCGAGCTGTACGATCCACAAACTGGGATCTGGACGACCACCGGTGCGCTAGCTTTGCCTCATGCTGGACATGTCGCTACGCTGCTTTCGAATGGAAAGGTGTTGATCGCGGGTGGAACTCAATCAGCCGTCGCCGAGGTTTACGACCCACTTACCGGAGTTTGGACGGCCACGGCCACAATGATTTCCACCCGAACACTCCACGCGGTCACCTTGCTCCCGAATGGACGCGTGCTGGCGTCCGGCGGAGCTTTTGGAACATATCTCTCCAGCGCGGAATTGTATGAACCGTTCGCGACCTCGATGCCCATCACGCTCCAGAATCCGGTCCGGTTCGCCAATGTGGCGCTGCGGTTCAATTTCACGAACCAGCCATTCGCCAGTTTCAGTGTGTTCGCGAGTGCCCCGGCATCGCTCGCGCTGGAAAATTGGACTTTATTGGGCGGGCCGATGGAGATCGCGCCCGGGCGTTTTGAATTTACCGACTTCACGGCGACAAACGGTACGCACAGGCTTTACCGCGTTCGTTCGCCGTAGGCTCTTTATCAGGGTTCAAGCTGGTTGCCTCCACATCGGATCAGTCCGTTTCCTCAACCGTGTTTCCTCTTGGACGCGCAAACAGTTTCGCGTTTAATCCCGGCCCGTGAACAGCCCCCTGACGTCCCGCCAATGGAAATCCGGCATCGCCGCCTGGCTCGGCTGGACATTCGACGGGCTGGACATGCACCTTTACACGCTGGTGGCCGCGCCGTTCGTGGCGTTCCTACTTGGCAATCTGCCCACCACCGACCCCAGCGTGGGGCATCATGCGTCCATCATCCAAGGCGCGTTCCTGCTGGGCTGGGCATTGGGCGGCGGATTTTTCGGTTTCATCGGCGACCGTCTCGGCCGGGCGCGTGCGCTCAGTCTCACCGTGCTGACCTACGCCGTGTTCACTGGTCTCTCGTACTTCGCCCAGGAATGGTGGCACTTGATGATCCTCCGCTTCCTGGCCGCGCTCGGCATCGGCGGCGAATGGGCGGTGGGCGCGTCGCTGCTGTCCGAAACCTGGCCGCGCAAATGGCGGCCGTGGATCGCCGCCGTTCTCCAAAGCGGCGTGAACATCGGCATCCTCGGCGCCGTGCTTGCGAATTTCCTGCTCGCTGACTACATGGTCGGGCCAGGCGGACAGAGAATCATTTTTTTGGTCGGCGTGCTCCCGGCGTTCTTGGTTTTTTGGATCCGTCGCGCCGTCCCCGAACCGGAGGAATGGCACGCCGCCAAAACCAGCGCCAAAGACAAAACACCACGTCTCTCTGATTTATTCTCCGGCGAAACTCGCCGCGTCACCATCTGGGTGATGATCGTTTGTGGCGTTTCGCTCACGGCACATTGGGCGTTCATGTTCTGGCATCAGGTCCACCTTCGTAATCTCCCTGACGTACTGACGATGACCGGACCAGAACAAGCCAAGCTCGCCGGCCGGGCCATGTACCTCGTCATCGGCTCGTCCATCATCGGAAACTTTTTCTCCGGCTGGATCTGCCGATATACCGGTTATCGCGCTGCGATTGCCATCACCTTCATCGTGTATTTCGCCGCCATGGTCGGCGCGTACGCCGTGCCGCGCGATCATCACCAACTCCTGATGTGGTTTCCGCTGATTGGCTTTTGCCAGGGCGTGTTCGGCCTCTTCACCATGTATCTCCCGCCGCTGTTTCCCACGTTGCTGCGCACCACTGGTGCGGGTTTCTGCTACAACATCGGTCGCATCGCCGCCGCGTTCGGTACCGTGTTCTTCGGCTATTTCTCCACGGTGGGCGAAACCTTGGGCGACTATCGCTCCGCCCTGCTCTACGCGGGATTCTTGTTCGTTCCGGCAGCCATCGCCTCCATGCTGATGCCGCACGCGAAGGATTAACCTGCTTACTGAGGCTCGTGCCTTGCTTCGCTCGCGCGCGTGCCGAGATTGCCGTAGCGATGATAGTCGTAGCTCACGCTCTGCTCACGCAGATACCAAAGCAACTCCACGCGCCCTTCAGCCAGCACCGGCTCGTCCGCCAGCCACACACCGGATTCCGTCGCGGCCTCGCGAAGCATCGCCGGCACGCGATCGGGCGCGGCAAAGCGGATGCGTTCATCCGTATGCGCCGGCATCGTGCGGATGCGCGTCGCAAGTTGCTCATCCGTTTCTGCGACAAACTCGATCGCCGCCGCCCAGTCATGCGTGCAGGCATCGAGCAGGTCCACCACGGGATCCGGTTTCGCGTTTGCGGGAGCAGAACTCACCAACACGCGCGCGCCTGTCGCCCGCGCTGCGGCCACCCGTGCAAAAACTTCAAACAACGAATCGCGCTCGGTCACCCGCACCCGCACCTCGCTGAAAGGCCGATACCGGCGGATATTGTCCTGCCCAAGCAGACGCAGATGATCGTGTTCGCGGCTGAATTCCTCGCTCCACCAGTGATCGTAGCTCCTCAACGCTCGTTGCAGCCGGCCTGCGGAGACTCTGATCTCTTTCTCCGGGGTAAGAGAGACCTCGGTCGCAAATGATTCATCGGCGATGGCCTCACGCAAGAGTTCGAGCTGCGGATTCTTCAACGGCTCATCTGCCGGTTTTCCCGCGTCCGTTTCCTCAAACTTCATGAACTGGGCCACGTAGTTCGGCCCACCGGCTTTCATGCCCGGACCGAAACTCGACCGGCCCACGCCGCCGAACGGTTGTCGCAGCACAATGGCGCCCACCGTACCGCGGTTGATGTAAAGATTTCCCGCGTGGATGCCGGCTTTCCACTGTGCATGCTCGCGGTCGTCGAGCGAATGCAACCCACTCGTCAGCCCGTAGCCGGTGGCGTTGACGAGGGCGATGGCTTCGTCGAGTCGCTCGAAACGCATGGCGCCGAGCACCGGACCAAAGAATTCCGTGAAGTGCGTGTAGCTGCCGGGCCGGACGCCGTATTTCACACCCGGCGACCAGAGATTCGGATTGTTGCCCAACGGCCGTGGCACGACGGCCCACGATTCGCCGGGTTCGAGCGTCTTGATTGCGTTCTCCAGATCGTCACCGGGTGGGCGGATGAGCGGACTCATGCGCGAAGGTAATTCCCACGCGCTCCCGACCGCGATGCTTTTCACCGCGTCACAAAGCTGCGCCTTGAACTTCGGATCGTCATAGACTTCGCCTTCGAGCAGCAGCAGCGACGTGGCAGAACATTTCTGGCCATTGTGGCTGAAGGCGGAGTGGACGATGTGCTTGATGGCAAGTTCACGATCACTGAGCGCAGTGACGATGGTGGCATTCTTGCCGCCGGTTTCGGCGAACAAACGAACATCCGGCCGCGCCTGCAGCATGCGCACCGCCGTACTTGTTCCGCCGGTAAGAATGATCGCATCCACATCGGCATGCGTGACGAGTCGTTGGCCGGCGGTGCTGCCCGGGCCGGGCGCGAATTGCAGCGCGGTCTTGGGCACGCCCGCACGCCAGAAACATTGGCAGAGTTCCCACGCAATGAGCACCGTGTCGCTGGCAGGCTTGAGGATGACCGTGTTGCCTGCAGCCAGTGCTGCAGCGATACCGCCGCACGGAATGGCGATGGGAAAATTCCACGGCGGAATCACGGCCACGACACCGCGCGGATTCGCTTTCATTCCGGGCAATTCAAAAAAGTAACGCGCCGTGGAGCGGTAGAATTCCAAAAAGTCCACCGCCTCGCTCACTTCAGGGTCGGACTCAGCCAAAGTTTTCCCGCCATTCGCCATCGCCACCCACATCAAATCGCCTCGCGCCCGACGGATCTCCTGAGCAACTCGACCAAGGATTTCATTCCGCGCATCCACGCTCATTGTTCGCCAGCCAGCCGGATCGGCTTTGGCACAGGCGACGGCCCGGTCCATGTCGGCCTCGGTGGCTTGCGCAAACTTGCAGAGCACCACGCCCGGACGCGAAGGATCGAGGCACTGACCATTTCGGATTTCGGATTTTGCATTTCGGATTTCTTCGCTGCCAATGACCAATGGTATTTCGGACATGCGTGGCTGGGTTCGGACAACGATCTGTTCCGCCCACTTGCTGTTCTGCGGCAGTGACCAGTCGGTGTCCGGTTCGTTCGACAGCTCCGTCCACTTCATTTCTACCGACGGCGCATCGAACTGCTCAGTGAGCCGGTTCTGCGTGCGGCGCGGGGCATCAGCGATCTGCAAGGTGAAGGATTCGCAGAAACCACGCGCGAGATTTTCCCAATCCGGACTGCCGACCTTGAGTTTGAAAGCGTGGCGAAGAAAATTATCCGGGCCGGTGTTCTCGTCGAGGCGGCGGATGAGATAACCGATGGCGTTGAGAAACTCCTCCTTGCGGCAGGCCGGTGCGTAAAGCAGCAGATTCTGCGTGTGTTCCAGCAAAGCGCGACGCTGATGATTCGCCATGCCTTCGAGCATTTCGAATTGCACCCGGCTGCCGGCACCGCACTCGTCAGCCAGCACCACTCCGTAGGCAAGATCGAAAAGATTGTGCGACGCCACGCCGACGCGCACGGCGGCAAGATTTTCCGATCTCATGGCCTCGTGGAGCATGCGCTTATAGTTCGCATCGGTCTCGGCTTTGATCTTGAATGGCGCTTGCGGCCAGTCGCGGACTGAAGCCTCAACGCGTTCAGCTTCCATGTTCGCACCTTTCACCAGTCGGATCGTCACCGCCGCGCCGCCGTTGGCCACGCGGCGTTTGGCCCAATCATTGATCTGTCGTTGCACCTGGGCGGAATCAGGAACGTATGCCTGCAAGGCGATGCCGCCGCTGATATTTTTGAGGCCGGGGCGATCCAGCGTGCGCATGAAGGCTTGGGCGGTGAGCTGCAGGTCACGGTATTCCTCCATGTCGAGATAGACGAACTTGGGAACTCGTATGCCATCGGGACGTACAAATTGCAGTCGCGCCGCCTGCCGATAGAGCAGTTCGAGGCGATCGCAGATGACACGCAGGGTATGCTCGCGCGCCAGAGCGGAAATCTGTGAGTAAAGCGTGGAGATCTTGACCGAGATGACCTCGACTTCGGGAAGCTGGAGCGCTTCGAGATATTTTTGGAGCCGATGAGCCGACTCCTCCTCGCCCATCACGGCGTCGCCGAGAAAATTCAGATTCATCCGCACGCGGTCCTTGGCGCGCGCAGCAAGGTGTTGGGTAAGGACCTCGGATTCGGCAGGCAGAACGACATTGGCGGTCTCCTGCTGCATCTGATCCTTTACCAAGGGCACGGATACCCCGGGCAGCCAGCCGCCAAACGTCTGGAAACCGCGCAAAAGGGTGCGTTCCATCGGGCTGAAGAATCGCGGCACGCCCTGCACATCGAGGATATGCGTGAGATGTTCGGCGGTGCGCGCTGCGCTGTGGCACCGGAACGCCTGGTCGGTGAGCTGCACCAGCGTGATTTTGTCCGCTGGCGTCTGGAGCATGCGGTCGAGCTCGGCCTGCTGACGGCGTTCGGCGGCGGTTTGAAGGGCCGTGGCGCGCTCCTGGAGCAAGCGCGCCAGCGCCACCGCGGCTTCGATGTGGGATTGTTTTGCGGATTCGTTCGGCTTGACCATAAGTGGCGAGTGGTAGTGAAATGAAAGCGGAACAACTCAACCGGGCCAATCAAAATGATGAAATCAAGATTTCCTACTGCCGAACTGTTCACGCTCAACCGCGACCGCCTGCGCAAGTTGCTGCCGAAGAACGCGCTCGTCGTGCTCAACGCCAACGATATGCTGCCGACCAACGCCGATGGCACGCTGGCGCTTGTGCAGAATGCGGACCTGTTCTACCTGACCGGCATCCGCCAGGAGGAATCCATGCTCGTGCTGGCACCGGACGCCTACGACGCGAACCTGCGTGAGGTGCTTTTCCTGCGCCAACCCAACGAACACCTGGTCACGTGGGAGGGCCGCAAGCTCTCCAAGGAACAGGCCACCCAGATCTCAGGCATCAAGAACGTGCGCTGGCTCTCGGAATTTCCGGCGGTGTTCCGCACGTTGATGTGCGAATCGGAGAACATCTTTCTCAACAGCAATGAACATCATCGCGCCCAGCCCGAAGTCGAGACCCGCGACGCACGTTTTGTGAAACAGGTGCAAGCCCAGTATCCGCTCCACCAGTATCATCGGCTCGCCCGGCTCATGCACCAGTTGCGAGTCGTGAAGTCGTCGCACGAAATCGCGGTCATCCGCGACGCCTGCCGCATCACGGGTCAGGGCTTTCGCCGCGTACTGAAGTTTTTGAAGCCGGGCGTTAATGAGAAGGAGGTCGAAGCGGAGTTCGCACACGAATTCATCCGCAACCACGCTGACTTTGCCTACAATCCCATCGTCGCCGGTGGCACCAACAACTGCATCCTGCACTACACCACCAACGACCTCGAATGCAAAAAGGGCGACCTGCTACTACTCGACGTGGCGGCGGGCATTCATGGCTACAATTCCGATCTCACGCGCACCATTCCGGTGAATGGCAAGTTCTCGCGCCGGCAGAAGCAGGTTTACAACGCGGTGCTGCGCATTTTCCGCCAGATGCGAAAGGCCATGACGCCAGGCAGGACGATCCTGGATCTGCGCAAGGAATGCGAGGAAGTCACAGCGAAAGAATGTGTGGACCTTGGCCTGCTCAAGCCCGCTGATCTCAAAAAATCAAGCGACGACGGCCCGGCCGTGAAAAAGTATTTCATGCATGGCGTGTCGCACCCCATCGGACTGGACGTACATGACGTGCTGTATCCGTCGCAACGCATTCAGCCCGGCTGGGTGCTGACGTGCGAGCCGGCAATTTACATCCAGGAAGAAGGCTTCGGCGTGCGCATTGAAAACACCGTCCACGTTACGGCCAACGGGCAGGAGGATTTGATGGCCGACATTCCGATTGAGGCGGAGGAAATTGAAAACCTGATGAATCGGTGATCTCTTAAGCTACTGCGCGACGACTCCAATTTACGTTCGAACTAAAGATTACACTGCCTGGGGCAGCTACAACGCCTCGCTAGGGCTGTAACGCAAAGAAGACGAAGCTACAACAAAACTTAACTTCTCGCCCCCTGCCGCATCTGCCGGCGGATGTCCCGTAACTGGCGGTAACCGATCAACCGGCGGCGTTGTTCGTCCCACAACCGGAAGCTGAATGATTTGAAGCTGCCGAACAATGTGACGGGCTTCACGGTTTGAAACAGCGGCTCGGCCTCGTGGCATTTCTCCAGATTGTAATTGGGAATGCGCGCACTCAGATGGTGGATGTGATGGTAACCAATGTTGCCGGAGAACCATTGCAGCACTTTGGGCAGCTTGTAGAATGAACTGCCCTGCAACGCAGCCGCGGCGTAATCCCAGTTCTCGTTGCGCTCCCAGTAAACGCCTTCGAACTGGTGTTGCACGTAAAACAGCCACACGCCCGCCGAGCCCGCCACCAGCAACACGGTCACCTGAATGAACAGGTAGGCTTTGAGTCCGAAGAGCCAGATCAATCCAATCGCCATCAAGCCCACCGCCAGATTCGTCAGATACACCGAGTACCGCTCGCGCACGGGCGCCTGGGGTTTGGGAATGCGGTTGATGCCGAGAAACAAGATGAACGGGGCGACCACGAAAAGGATGAACGGATTGCGCGCCAGCCGGTAGGAAAACCGCCGCCAACGCGAGGACTCGATATACTCCTGCACGGTCAGCGTCCAGATATCGCCAAAGCCGCGCCGGTCGAGGTCGCCAGAGGATGAGTGGTGGATCGCGTGTTCCCAGCGCCAGTGATGATACGGCGTGAAAGTGAGAACGCCCGTGATGCAACCAACGACGTCATTGGCGAGGCGCGATTTGAAATAGGAGCTGTGTCCGCAATCATGATGGATGATAAAAATGCGGACGAGGAACGCGCCCGCGAGAATCGCCAGCGGCAACGTGAGCCACAAAGAAATGTGCACGGTGAAGTACATGAGCACCCATAGCGCAAGGTACGGGATGAGGGTATTGGCGATCTGCCAGACGGCGCAGCCCACGGAGGGCTTCTGATAGCGGATGACGATTTCCTTCCAGGCCGCCGGTTGGCTGCCGTGTGAATCCACAGGGGGGTTGGCTGGCGTCATGATGTTGGCTGGTTGTTCTCTTACCGGCTGACCGCTCACGCCGCAAGCGCGGCGATTGCCAGTTGACCCTAAACCAGCGCACCTGTTCAACCGAAATTTGCAGCTACGGGAAAATCCTCAGAATCGCAGCGTGAGTTTGTAGCGAAGCAGGTTGCGACACTTGTGAGAGCCGATGACGGTCCGGTTGCGCCAGCCATCGCAATGCAATTCGCCCTCGACAAGTCCCTTGCGTGTGGTCACCGCCTCCGCGAGCACCCGGCTCAGGTCAAAGTCGCCGCCCACGCACTCGTGGTTGTGACAGGCAAAACGGAAGAGAGACTTGGCGGATTCAAGGTTGACGCTGTATTTGACCTCGCTGCTCCGGGAGATTCCCTGCGGATCGTAGAGCGCCAGGTCAACGACGAGGGATTTCAGCTTGGGAAATGTGGTGGAAAGACAGGCCGAGTCCAGCACGCGCTGGCCTTGTTCCAGGCGGTACGCCGCGCGGGGACTATGTTTAGCCTGATGCGTCATGCGTCAATTTACCGCAATCGCCACGTTATGCGAGCCTTGGTGAGATCGTACGGGGACATGTCCATCTTCACACGGTCGCCCACGGTCAGGCGCACCCAGCGTTTGCGCATCTTGCCGCAGATGGTGGCGAGGACGAGATGCTTGTTGTCCAGTTCCACGCGAAACATGGTGCCGGGCAGCACCGTCTGGATGCACCCTTCAACTTGAATGTGTTCTTCTTTCATCGGCAATAACAGGAACGAACCGGATCAATGCGTAGCGAAGGCAAGCCTCGCGGCGAGATTGACGATTTTTGTCAGAAAAAAAGCGTCGAGGACCGGCAAACCGATCCCCGACGCTGAGAGTTGCAACGATTAGTAACGGTTGCGACCGCCACCGCCGCCGTATTCGCGCCGACCGCCACCACCACCACCGCCGGAGCGTTCTTCACGCGGGCGGGCGACATTGACGGTGAGTTGACGGCCATCGAGCGTCGCGCCATTCAGCGCGTCAATCGCCTTCTGCGCCTCTTCGGGCGAGCTCATGGTGACGAAAGCAAACCCGCGAGGACGGCCGGTGGCGCGATCCATCATCATGTTGGCTTCGGTGACACTGCCGTGCGCGGCGAACGCGTCGCTCAGGTCGTTTTCGGTGGTATTGAAGGAAAGATTTCCGACAAACAGTTTATTACTCATGTGATACTACTGCCCAAACTAACTCTTCTTTCTCCAGACTGTTCCCGGACTTCGGGTCTATAATCATCACTGAACTGAGTTCACCTGAGGATTCACCATGTCTTGAAAGGGACAAGCTATCGAACAGACTCTGGTAGAGTCGCCGTAATTGCCTCCGATAGCAAAGCTTATTCACAACTATTTTCAATGCATGCGTCTGGCGAAATTCGACCACGAGTTCTTACGGGCAAGCCGTTGAATCACAACTACCCGCCGTTTTGGACAAACCAGCAGGCCCGGCGTAATTTGAGCCGTGTATGAGCACCATCCTCGAACCAGTCAAAGCCACGGAACGTAAGCCTGCTTCGGAAAAGGTGAAACTCTACACCGGCGAGGTGGTTTACATCTACGCGTTCGACGTGGCGTATGACATGTCGCGCCAGCCGATCCGCGAATTGCTGGGCCAGCCGGTCGCGCAGTTTGCCGTGGACGCCAGCAAACGCAGTCCGCGCCAGCTTTTCTTTTACAAACCGCAGATGGTCCGACTGCCGCCGTCCGAACGTATTGGTCCGCGCGGGCCGGTACGCGTCGAACGCGTTATCAAGCTGCTGCCCGTCGGCGCCATCAGCATCACCGTGCGGGTGCCGTTTGCCGTCGAACACGTCGAGGACCTGGTGGATTTTCACGACCTGCAGTTCGACAACGGCTCGTTACACGACGACGTCCGCCAGCTCGCCGAACAAATCGTCACCGAGTTGAAACCACATCTCGTCCGGCCGCACGCCCAACTCGTCGAAGAGGAGGCTTACACGGTGTTCTGCATCAACTCGCCGCTCGTGTCTGTGGACGGCGCGCGCGTGAACGCGGAGCATTGGTTTCAATCGCATCGCCGACAGGTCGCCGCGTTGCTGACGCAGGAGGAAGACATGGCGCGGCTCTCGAAACAGGAGTCCGACGAATCCACCGCGCGCTACCTGAGCTACTACGAGGACGACATCGTGGTCGTGGACTGGGACGCGGCGCTACTGGTGGATGAGCCGCGCGACTTAGACGAGACGCTCTACATCATGGAGCTGGCCAACATGCAGCTCGCCGAACTCGAAGCCTACGACCGCATCCTCGACACCGCGCTCGACCGCGCCTATCGCGACCTGGGCGAACGCCCGCTGCGTTCCCGCAGCGACATCCTACGGGAGATTCGCGAACTGCGCATTGATCTCGCGCGCATGAACGACGAACTCTCGAACATCACCAAATTTTTTGGCGACTGGCATCTCGCGCGCATCTACGAGAAACTGGCCTCGCGCTTCCACCTCGCGGAATGGCATCGCACGATTGACGGTAAACTCAAGACGCTGGACGATCTTTACCAGCTTCTCCGCAGCGACCAGAACAACCGCCTGATGGTCTGGCTCGAAGCCACCATCGTGCTGCTGTTCATCGTGGACTTGGTGATGCTGTTCATCGGGTTGCAGTGAGCTACAAACGCTGCGCGAATTAACTAGTGTTGAAGCCTGCGCTGACCTATTCCTTTCTCCGTCCCATGAAAAGATCAACGCTTCTGTTAATCACTGGATTTGCCCTTGGCTTTGGGGTGGGATCCCTTGTCTGGCAAAAGCAAATCGGCAACCGATTGCGTGAGGAGAATGCGCGTTTGCGCGAACAAGCCAACGACGCCGAAAAACTCCGTGCTGAGAATGCAAAGCTTGCCGGTGAGCGAGTCGATCCCGCTGAACTGAATCGCCTGCGCGATGGACAGACCGAGTTGCTTCGTCTGCGCGGTCAGGTTTCGCAGTTGCGACAGCGAATGAACGAAGCTCAAGCCGCAACTAATCACGCCGCCTTAGCGACGCAGCAAGCTGCAACCGACGAAGCGACGCAATCGCCAGTTGAAACTTACACGGCGAAGGCTACAGCGCGCGTCGGCTGGCAGCAGACCGTGGTAACAGGCGGCTGGAAACTTCCCTCGGGAAAGCGTGGCCTAGTGTTGCTGCAACCCGTCGCCGACTCCGCGGCACCGAACGCCGTGCTCGTGCGCGCCCAGATTCTGGAACTGCCTGAGAACAAGATGAGCGAATTGAAATACATGAAAGCAGGCGAAAAGGAAACGATTGAGTTCGATGTGCTCACTCCGGAACAAGCACGGACCTTTGTGTCAAACCTTCGTGAGACTGAAGGGGCGTCGTTCCTGTCGTCGCCCAGCGTAACCACGATAAGTGGACGCCAAGCGCAGGTGGCGGTGGTGGAAATGTTCACTGGTCCGAGTGGCGAACAATTTTCCACGGGCCCCATGGTGGATATCACACCGACGATCTCGCCCGATAACCTATCGGTTGAACTCGCAATTGATGCGCGATTGAACTTGCGGAAGCCTGGCCGGTAAATCCTTCACACTTGGAATCTCAACCTCCACGTGTATCTTCGTCACCTTGCCCGGCGCTGCAGCCCAATTGGCAAGCGCGACACCAGATTCTGAGAACGGCACAACGCTCGTGATGGTTTCTGAAACTGGGTAACGCCCGGATTCCAATACACGAATAACGTCGTCAAAGTTTTGCAGCGTGGCGTTGCGGGAGCCGAGGATGTCGAGTTCCTTCAGGATAAAATATTTCGTCTCGTAACTCACCGCTTCCTTCGCGTAACCGATGTAAACCACACGCCCGGCAAACGCGACTTCATCCACCGCCGCACGAAACGTCGCTGGCAATCCCACCGCCTCGATCACCACGCCCGGGCCATCGCCATTCGTCAGCGCCTGCAATTTATCGTGAAGATTCTCTTTGGTGGAATTGATCGTTCCCGCTGCGCCAGCTTTCCGCGCGAGCGCAAGTTTTGCGTCGTCAACATCCACAGCAATCACTCTTGCACCGCGCAGCAGCGCTGCGCCGCTGATTGCGCCCAAGCCAATCATACCGCAACCGAACACGAGCACCGTGTCGGCACTCGTCACCCTGCCCCGTTCCACAGCGTGAAAACCGACGCTCAAGGGCTCGACCAAAGCGTGTTCAGCCAACGACAGTTTTTCCGAGCGCACCAGTTTCTGCCACGGCACGGTGATGAACTCGGTGAACGCACCGTCACGCTGGACGCCGAGCGTTTGATTGCTACGACAAGCATTCACCCGCCCGCTGCGACAGGACGGACACTGGCCGCAAGTCGTGTAGGGCAGCACGGTGGTTTCCATGCCGGGCTGGAATTGCGCAGGCACGCCCGGCGTGACTTCGGCGATCACCGCGGCGATTTCGTGGCCGGGAATGCGCGGGTAAGTCACGAGCGGATTGAAGCCGCGGAACGTGTTCAAGTCCGTGCCGCAAAAACCGAGGCGACGGATTTGCAGCAGCACCTCGCCCGGCGCGGGCGTCGGTTTCGGGCGTTCCACAAACGTCGTCTTGCCGGTTTCGGTAATCGCCAATGCTTTCATAAACTCAATCTACGTATTTGAACCCCGCCGACACCAGTCCTTCGTCCTTCAAAGAGCGCCAGAGCGCGGGCGGAATCGGATTGCGGGCGCAGGCCACGTTGTCCCTGATACGTTCGGGTTTGCCAGTGTTCAACGCCACCGCCACGACGCCGGGCACGGCGAGGCCGAATTGCACGCACACATCCGCCGGCTTCACGTCGAAGCGGCGGCAAACGGCCAAAAGCTTTTCGCGCCAGAGGAACAGGCTCGCATCGGCGACCGGATCGGGTTTACGGTAATCGAACCACGCCCCGCCGGTGAGAAAGCCCGCGTGGAACACCGCGGAGTTGATCATGCCCACTCCGCGCCCGTGAAGTTGCGCGATGAAGTCGAGCAGCTCCGGCGGATGCGAATAGATAGTGAGGCTGCACGCGAACATCACCCAGTCCAGATTCACACGCTCCGCGATCTCGCGAATCACGCGCCAGTCTTTCGAGCCGATGCCCACAGCACGCACTACTCCGCTCGACTTGAGTTCGAACAATGCCCGGTAAGCGCCGAGTACATCATCGAAACGACGGCGGCGTTCGTCGGGCGATTTCGCCGCGGCCAGGTATTCATCGGGATCGTGAACCGATACCACCTGCGCTACGTGGCCGGCGCCCAGCAACGCGTTGCCCTGCTCGTAGCATTGCAGTATGCCTTCGTAGCTGATACGCGCCTCGGCGTCATGCGTGATGCTGGCCCACACGCCGCGTTCGAACTTAGGCTCAGGCCCACGCAGCGGCACGCGATACCAGCCAAGCTTGTTGCTAATGACTACTTGTGACGGCGGCACTCCAAGTTTACTGAGTGAATTGCCGATGACTTCGAGTGCCAAGCCCGCGCCGTATTTGCCGGCGGAATCGAGCATCACCGGCGCGGGACAATGGCGGAAGATTTCCGAGACGATGGCCAGCTTGGTTTCGTCGGGCACGGCTTCGTAGAGATTGCCGAGACAGCTCGTGCCGAAGACAATCGGCGGCACGACAAGTCCGGTTTTGCCCAGCGGCCGGTGAGTCAAGCTCGCTTCAGAAGCCATTCGCCTCAGCCTAGCGCGAAGGTCGTTACTTCTTCAAACGAGAATTCCTTCGACCACTTTGCCGAAGACGTCGGTCAGCCGGAAGTCGCGGCCTTGATAGCGATACGTCAGCCGCGTGTGATCGATGCCGCAGAGCCGGAGCATCGTCGCGTGCAGGTCATGAACGTGCACGGACTGATCGTCGTCCACGAAACGGTAACCGAGTTCGTCGGTGCTGCCCCACGTCATGCCGCCCTTGATGCCGCCGCCGGCGAGCCAGACGGAAAACGCCTGGATATGATGATCGCGCCCCGTGCCCTGACCCATCGGCGTGCGGCCGAATTCACCGCCCCAGATCACGAGCGTGTCGTCGAGCAAGCCGCGTTGCTTCAGATCCTTCACCAACGCGGCGCAAGGCTGGTCCGTGTCATTGGCGGCGGACTTCATGCCACCCTCGATATCGCCGTGATGATCCCACGCGCGGTGATAAAGCTGGACGAAGCGCACGCCGCGTTCCGCGAGCCGGCGCGCGAGCAGGCAGTTTGAGGCGAAGCTCCCATCTCCCGGGTTTTTCACGCCATAGAGATCGAGTGTAGCCTGGCTTTCCTTGGCGAAATCCGTCAGCTCGGGCACGGACGTCTGCATGCGGAAGGCGAGTTCGTATTGCGCGATGCGCGTCAGGATCTCCGGGTCCACGCGTTCTTCCGCCAGCACGCCATTGAGCCGGTTAATTTCCTCGACCACCTGCCGCTGCGTGCTCTGGCAAACACCGTCGGGATTGCCAACGTAATGCACCGCGTCGCCGCGCGTCTGAAATTGAATCCCCTGAAACTTGCTCGGCAGAAAACCGCTCGACCATTGCCGCGCCGACACCGGCTGCTGGCCGGTCTTGCCCGCCGAAGTCAGCACCACGAAGCCGGGGAGATTGTCCGTCTCTGCGCCGAGACCGTAGAGCAGCCACGAACCCATGCTGGGCCGGCCCTTGATGATCGAGCCGGCATTCATGAACGCGTGCGCCGGGTCGTGATTGATCTGCTCGGTGTGCAGCGACTTCACCACGCAGATGTCGTCAGCAATCTCGCCGATGCGCGGGAACAGCGTCGAGATTTCCAACCCGGACTGGCCGCACTTCTTGAATTCGCAGAACGGTCCGCGCGCTTTGAGTTCGGCGTTCTGCAACTGCGCGAGCTGATTGCCCTTCGTGAACGACTCGGGGAACGGCTGGCCGTGGATGCGTTTCAGCTCCGGCTTGAAATCGAATGTCTCCAGGTGCGACGGCCCGCCCGCCATGCAGAGATGAATGATGCGCTTGGCGCGCACCGGGAAATGTGGCGGATTGATGATGCCACGCCAAGGCCCGGTGGGTTCGGCCGCGCGCAGACTGCCGATGAGTTGATCGTCCAGCAGCGAGGCAAGCGCAATGCCGCCGAGCCCGTAAGCCGCGCGCCCGAGGAACGTGCGGCGATTCACACTGCGAGCAAACTCGTCAAGATTGAAGGGCGTGGGCATGTCAGTAGCGCGTGAGGGTTTCGTGCAGGTTCAGAATAACGCGGCAAACCTGCGCCCACGCCGCAAGTTCTGCTGCCGGGGCCACCGCCGGCTCAGACGCCTTGCCAACGTGAATGAGCTTCTGCGCGTCAGCGGTATTGGCGGAGTAATACTTCCTTTGTTCGGTCAGGAATTTTTTCAGCGATATAGTTTCTTGAGGTTTGATGGGGCGGGCGAGCGCCTGTTGGAATGCAGTTTCCAGCCGCTTCTCATCCGAGCCTTTACGCGTCAGAAGATCTTCCGCAAAAAGACGCGCGGCTTCGACGAACGTCGGATCATTCAAGATGGTGAGCGCCTGTTGCGGTGTGTTGGAAACCGTGCGGATCGCCGTACATTCCTCACGCGACGGCGCGTCGAAGTTGGCGAGCATGGGTTGCAGAAACGTGCGCTGCCACCATACGTAAACGCCCCGGCGATACTGGCGGTCGTCGGTGTCAGCCTCGTAATCGCGCTCGGGGAATTGGAGGTTCACGTAATAACCGGGCGGTTGGTATGGTTTCACACTCGGGCCGCCGATTTCAGGATCCAGTGCCCCGGCGATGGCCAGCGCATTGTCACGGACGAACTCGGCTTCCAGGCGGCGCGGCGATTGCGCGGCCAGGAGACGGTTGTTAGGGTCGATGTCAGCAAGGTCTGCGCGCGGGCCGGCGGCCTGCCGATACGTCTGTGACATCACGATGAGTTTCGTGATGTGCTTCACGTTCCAATCACGTACGGGCTTACCGATGGCCGGCTGCATGAACTCGCAGGCAAGCCAGTCCAGCAGCGCCGGATGCGTGGGCCATTCACCCTGTGCGCCGAGATCGTCCACCACGGCTGAGAGCCCAGCGCCAAAGAACTGTTTCCAGAGCCGGTTCACAAACGTGCGCGCCGTGAGCGGGTTTTCGGGTGAGGTCAGCCAGTTCGCCAGATCAAGCCGCGTCAGTCGGTTGGTACCGGTGGTCGTTGGTTCAGCGAGGAAATGCGGCGGCGCAGGCGAGACGATTTCGCCGCTCTCGTCCTGCCAGTTGCCGCGCGGCAATAGCCGGATCGGCAGCGGATCGCGACTCTCGACAATCTGCACCCAGGCGCGGCCACTACGACATTCGCGCAGATCAGCGAACAACGGTCGCACCTGTTGCCGGTAATCCGGCGACATCAGCATAAGCAAAGAACTCTGAACGGCGGGAGATTTTCTGCCCGCGGCCAAATCACGACGGAGTTCTTCACCGGCGCCGGATTCCAGCGGCTTGCCAGCGGCGAATGGCGTCACTGAAACGCGAACCGAGGCGACATCCGCTGCGCCCAACGAAACCACCAGCGTGGTGGGCGATTTCACTTCGACTGGTTTTTCCAGCAACCACACCGAAGCCTGAAGCTCGCGATCACCCCGCACCTTCCAGCCGTCTTTCACCCCGAGCACTGTGTCGGTAGATGCATAGCGATCCACCTTGAAATCCGCATCCGCAAAATGGATGGGAAGTTTTTGCTCCTTCCCGTCAACCTTCAGTGAAGCCGTGAGCTTGATCTCGCCTGCCCGCCGGCCGGGCTTCTTGTTTTTCGACGACGAGGTTGCTTCCTGGGGGATCGCCTCCACACGAATGGCGGCCAGCCAGCCGTTGGTAAGCCCGACGGTCAGTGCGGTATTCTCACGCGCCGGGCGGGGCAACAACACCATTCCGTCTGGTCGCACCGTAAAGTTGGTGCCAGCGACGGCGTTCGTCCCTTTGACCTTCAACGCTACCTGTGGCACCGGCGTGAGCCAGCCGTCGGGTGAATGTTTCAACCAGTCGCGACTCGCCTGTCGCCAAGTCGCGAACACCCGCCCGGCATCACGATTTGTATTCCATCGTCGCCAGCCCTCTGTGTGCGCCGAGGCGATCTCGCTTTGGAGTCGCTTGATCCGCCGTTGCAGCGTGGGGCTCTCCACCTCCAATTCGGGCGGGAACGGATAATCGTTGTTCCAGCCACGCAGATCGGGATTCGGCGTGTATTCGTAATCGCTGTAGACGCCCCATTGCTTTACGTCCGCAAAGAACGCTTCCATCGCGTAAAAGTCCTTCGCCGAGAACGGATCAAACTTGTGGTCATGACACTCTGCGCATCCCATCGTCGAACCCAACCATGTGGTGCTGACGGTGCGGACGCGGTCGGCGGCGTACTTGGCCAGATATTCCTTGGGCTGCGCACCGCCTTCGCGGGTCATCATGTTCAAACGATTGAACGCCGTGGCCGTGCGCTGCTCGACCGTTGGATTGGGCAGCAAGTCCCCGGCGATCTGTTCGCGAGTAAATTGGTCGAACGGCAGGTTTGTGTTGAAGGCGTTGATGACATAATCGCGGTACGGAAACACCCGCTGGTTTTGATCGCCATGGTAACCGACGGTATCGGCGTAACGCGCCAGATCAAGCCAGCCTACGGCCATGCGTTCCCCGAAGTGGGGCGATGCCAGCAGGCGATCCACCTGCTTTTCGTAAGCGTTTGCCGATTTGTCTTTCAAAAACGCAGCCACCTCCGCAGGCGTCGGCGGCAATCCAATCAAATCAAGCGACAACCGGCGCAACAGTGTCCGTCGATCCGCCTCGGGCGATGGCGCGAGGTTACGCGCGGATAATTCCTGGAGAATGAAAGCGTCAATCGGATTCTGGCCGGCAGCTTTTGGATTGTGAACATCCGGGATCGCAGGTCGTTTGGGCGGAACATACGACCAATGCGGCTCGTAGGCGGCGCCTTGAGCGACCCAATCCTTGAGCAATTGCCGCTGCGCTGCGGTAAGCGTGCGATGCGATTCCGGCGGCGGCATGAGGTCATCGGGATTTTCGTTGAAGATGCGGACGACCAGTTCGCTTTCATCCGGTTTTCCGGGAACGAGCGCCCCGTGCTCGATGGCATCCTCCCGCCGGTCCAAGCGGAGTTTCGCCTTGCGATTGCCGGAGTCCGGACCGTGACAGCGAAAGCAATTATCTGAAAGAACGGGTCGGACATCGCGATTAAATTGAATCGCGTTGGTCGTGGCAAGACCGGCGGACAGCGTCAACGCGCTGCACCAGCCGATCGCCAGGAGGACAACTGGCTTCGGACTCAGACTGGAGGCTAACACTGCGCCATTATTTTTTGAACGGGCGCTCAAAACAAGTCTGCAATGAAAGCGCTTTGAGAAAAGAAAGCCGGGACGTGTGACGCGTCCCGGCGCTTGCGAGAAGTCCGACCTGACTCGGACCGCCCTCCTGACAACTAAGATTTGAGCTCGTTCGTGACCGACACCAAGCCCTTCGAGATGGCGAAGCGCGTGAGCCCGGCCACATTGTGGATGTCGAGCTTGCGCATGATGCGTTCACGATGGGTTTCCACCGTGCGCACACCGACGCCCAGTTTGCACGCGATTTCCTTGTTGCTCAGGCCTTCGGCGATTTGTGTCAGCACTTCGCGTTCGCGATGTGTGAGTTGATTCACGGCCGGCCCGTCATTGTGGCCGCGCACGAATTGCGTGAGAGCCACCCGGGCGACATCCGAACTGAAATACGCCTCGCCGCGTTGCACGGTTTCGATGGCGCGGGCCAGTTCGTCCACAGGCGCTTCCTTGAGGATGTAACCGCGCGCCCCTGACTGGATGATACGCAGGACATACTCAGTGTTGCTGTGCATGGACAGGATCAACACGTTGATTTTGGGCAGCTCGCGCCGGAGCAATTCCGTCACCGCCAGCCCGTTCATCTGCGGCATGTTGATATCCATGAGCATGATGTCCGGTTGCAGTTCGCGGGCCTTGCGCACCGCTTCACGCCCGTCGGCTGCCTCACCGACGATCTCCAGATTGTCCCTCCCCGTGAGACAAGCACTAATTCCCCGGCGGACGACGGGATGGTCATCCACCACCAAGATACGAATCTTCTTCATTACGACTTCCTCCTTGTTACGACTTTGAAACCAACCACGGCCAAAAACTTCGGCCGTCCCCACCGACACTGCACTTCTCCACTGACACCGTCCCTACTGCATCAAACAACTTCCAACCCCAAAACCCGACTCACCGATCAAAACGAATACGATACTCCGATGTTCACCACGATCGCCTTGCTCATATCCAATAACGCTTCCTTGCCACCCTCCTTGGAGACCGATTTGCCGGCAGTCTGAAACTGCGCGCCGGCGAACACACTCCAGTTTTCATCGATGGCGTAGGAAATTCCCATCCCCGCATAAAGGCCGACCAGAAAATCCGTCTCCGAACCGCTGTCCTGACGAGTCGCGCGCACATTACCCTCGAACTCGACCGTTTCGGTGTAGCTGAAATCCATATCGCCGATGACGAGGTTCAATCCGACGTTACCGAAGGCGGTGAATTTCTCGCTCAACGGATACTCAAAATACGGCCCGACGCGGATCATATAAAGATTAGCCTCCAATTCGCGATGGCCGGTGATCGTCGTGGCCCGGCTGATGACAGTGCGAACGCGGTCGCCCGCGCCGAGATCAGAGCTGATGAGCGGCCCAGGACCTTCAAACGTGCCGTAATACGGCGCTGCGGGAATCACGAATACACCACCGGGTACCGAGAACGTGTCGGTGATCTCGTTCACTTCGTTGCGCACGATGCTGGTGTCATCAATGTTCAGCCGGGAGAAGCCCAGACCGGCCTCGGCCCCCCAACGGAACTTTCCGTTTTCGGCCCGTTGGATCTCCTATTGATAGGAAAGCTCGATGCCGTGGTT
>Ga0315910_10001606_pt1 | contig 20618 bp, 19 predicted proteins | sample EdamamesoilMG_FD_204470 | JGI IMG/M metagenome (GOLD analysis project Ga0315910, IMG submission 204470) | Garden soil microbial communities collected in Santa Monica, California, United States - Edamame soil | ecosystem: Environmental > Terrestrial > Soil > Garden | place: USA: California...
CGGATTACAACCTCCTGGCCGTTTAACGTAAAAATATTTCCTATCGCCAGTGCTGCACGCTCTATACCTAAAACATGAATCAACGCCTCGTTAACCAGTACTTCTGAAGATGTATTTCCTAAGTCATAGGAAAGATTCTTTCCGGCTAATAACGTAGTATTAAACATATGGATGTATGTCGTGTCCGTGTAGCTGATAATTCCTGAATGCCTGACACGCTCATTGTTATAAAATTCCATTCCTCCATTGCCAACATTGCCAAAGCTATAATTCACAATCCCGGAAACACTTTTTAACTCCTGGCTTAGTTTGTCGTGCTGTTGATTGTCATTGCCACGAAGCGACGGAATGAGTACTATTGTTTCAGGGTCAAAAGCAAGCGGACGGTCCCTGAAGTAACTGATCTGGTTGATCATAATCATGGTGACCAAAACCAATATTTGCGCTCCGGCAAACTGCGAAATAACCAATCCTCTCCGGACAGAAAGTCCTTTTGTTTTTCCAGTATAGGTCTGCGACTTCAGCGCCAGCACCGGCTTATACCCTGATAAAACAAAAGCGGGATAAAAACCGGCGAGGAAACTTATTACTACCGTAATTCCTGCGATGAAACAAAGCGCAATGGGATCCTTCAAAAGATTAAACTGTAAGTAATTTCCGCCATACACCTCGTTCAACTGTATGGTCCCTGCTTTTGCTAATATCCCGCCGGTGATTGCGGCGAGCAGTGTAATAACAAAAGCCTCACTCATGTATTGCGCTATTAAGTAAGCGCGACTGCTGCCCATGGTTTTCCTGAGGCCAACTTCTTTTGCCCGTTTCAGGGATTGAGCGGTAGCCAGGTTAATAAAATTGATGCAGGCAATAAAAGCAATCATGCCCGCTATGATGGATAAGATGACCATCACGGGTACCGGGAAATCGTAATTATAACTGGAGTAATCATAATTGCGATCATGATTATCATTCAATGCCATTAAATGGAACTGCGTATACTTTGCAACATCTGCCTTTAAATGCTTTCGGATAATCTGATTGAATTGATGAACTATCTGATCCTTCTGAGTGCGCTCATTGAACACCACGTAAGTCGAACCTCCGCCAACTGTCTCCCAATTATCAACGGCTTCAGGTATAAACCCGGGCAGTGAAGAATAAGAAATAAGTACGGTATACGGATGATCGGTATTCGTTGGTGGGTTCTGTACAATCCCGGATACCGTGAGCGTCAGTTTGTTTTCCAGGACAAACGTGCTTCCCAGCGCATCGCCAACTCCACCCAGAAATTTTTCAGCAAAATCAACTGTGACTACAACCTGGTTTGGAAGAGACAATGCTAATTTTTGATTACCTGCTATCCAACCTGCATCAAAAACATCAAAATATTTCTCGTCAGCAAAGAATGCGTATTTATCTTCAAACAAATCCTCACCTTTTGAAAATTGATAAACCTGCAAACAATATACACCGGTTACTTCTTCCAGTCCGGAAACATCATTTCGAATGGCGTCTGAAAGCGGGGTAAAATTACATCCGTTCTGTACCCTTCCCTGCGGTGTCTGTTGGTACAGGTTCACCCGGTAAATTCGGCTTGCCTTACTATGGTAGTCATCAAAAGACGTTTCATACCGGACGATGGTAAAAATTACCATACAACACGCCATGCCCAGAGCTAAACCCAGGACGTTAATAGCGGTATACAATTGGTTTTTTTTGAGGTTCCGGATCGCCGTAATAAGAAAATTTCGAAACACAACAAATGGATTTAGCGTTGACTATCGCCCATGAAGTTACGTGTCTTTTTAAAATTTATCAACGGATGAAATACACTTTGGGAATCCATCAATCATAAAATCGTATTTCCGTAGTTAAAACCCGTAAAAATCAAGCTGACGCTTCGCTTTCTTTTTTGCGAAGTTGTTTATCCAGAATAAACGTTCCGAATGGAACTATCGATGCGAAAAACGCACCCACAAAGAAGATAAACGACCACCGCTGCGTTACCTGCAGAACAATCAGCATTCCTATGTACAGCATAAATAACAGTCCATGTATCCAGCCCACCACCTTCACTACTTCCGGCATTCCCATAAAGTACTTCATCGGCATCGCTATGAATAATAACGTAAGGAGCGATATGCCTTCCGCCATGGTGACTGTTCTAAAGGTTTTGAGTTGGAACATGGGGAGTTAGGAGTTATGAGTTATGAGTTATGAGTTGGTGTGGGAGTGTGTTATGAGTTAATTGTTAATTGTTAATTGTTAATTGTTAATTGTTAATTGTTAATTGTTAATTGTTAATTGTTAATTGTTAATTGTTAATTGTTATTAGTTAATCGTTATTCCTTTGCCTGTATACTTATTCCTATTCCCTTATACATTATTCCTTATTCCTTATTCCTTATTCCTTATTCCCAATACCCTATTCCCCTATCCCTCCTTCTCGAAGAAACAAACCGAACCTCCGACCCACGTCTTGTCTTTGTTGTACTTGACACCGATAATGTCACCGCGGCTAAGGCGGGCTAGGTTTGTGATGAGCTGTGGCCTGGGTAATTCAGGTTCCCATAAATACAACAATCGTATTTCAGTCTTTACCAGTCCGTCAGGTGATTGTATTACCGGCTCATAGTGCACTTTGCGCTGCAACAAATAATTCACTCTCTGTTCCGGGGGAATCGTTTCAATATCCTCCTTCTTCACATGAAAAATAACGCCACTGCCTGAAAAGGAAAACAATGGCTTGAGTACATAGTTCTCCAGATCATCGGGAATAGTATCGTAGTCGCTGAGGAATCTGCTTTCGGGCACAGCGCTGCATTTGAGGAAGGGCATGGTGTATTTACTGATCCGAAAAAACCAATTCGGATGTCCGGCCCATTCCACATCGACGTCCTCCGTTAGATGGAAATCCGTTTTCAAATCCTTACGGGCAAGCAACTCATCAAAAATAACCCGGTTATAAATCCGATTCACAGGGATTTCCCTTCCCTCTTTTCTATAAAACAACTTCTTTTCACGTATCAAGAGATCACCGATATGCACCGGCTCAATACCCAGATGTTGCCTGGTTACGACAAAATCGATCGCCGTGTTTTGTTTATAAGGATCAATCTCCAGCAAGATTACGTTCTCCGGATCGTGCTCACGAATAATAGCCTTTTGAAGGCGCACCCAATATTGCGTTGAGTCAGATCCAAAATGATACTCAAGATTTGGGGGAAGCGTGTAGTGTTGAAGAAATTTATTGCCCAACAAATCCTGGTAACCGAATAGTGATGGAAATCCCTGTATTTCAATCAGCCTGGGAACAAGGTCTCCGCTTCCCTCTGTACAAACCGCAAAATCCAGGGCGATAAACAGTGTATTTCCATTATCGTTTGGAACGCGTAAATGATCAGGAACAGCACCGTCCATCAATTGGCGGAAGTCCGGCCGCACAATAAAATCGATAATCTCCTCAGCAGCCGTAATTATTTTTTTCTTAAACTCCTTGCCAACAAACACAGGAGATTCCGCAACACGAAAAGGAATCTTCAGATCAAATTCACGGTCAAGGTCCAGCAGAAATTCGCGGTACTTCTCTACCGTAAACTGCTGATTAAATAGTTTTCGTGCGGAAGTAATCATAAAGGAACTGAACGTAACCAGCGCTGAAGTGCATTCATCAAAAAGCGTGGTATTACCGTGGAGTAGGTTAACATAATTTTATCGGGATCGTTCAGGTGCTCGAGCATTTCCCAGTACTTCTTTTCACCGTGTTTTTCAATCACTATCGCCTTCTTATCATCCCTCAGCAAGTACATACGCATACCGACGGCATCGGCCTCGGGATGAAATTGCATGCCAATAAACGCTTCGTCAAACCGAATGGACATTACAGCCCGTTCGTGATCAACATGCGGACGGAATTTTTCTATACACAATAAAGCACCCCCTCCTGATTCAATTTTTTCAATGTTCGGTTGCGTTATTTGATAGTCGCGGGAATCTACTGCCCACAACGGATCATTCAAAGATCTGTACAAAGCGTCATGATGACCCTCGAACGTTTTATGAACCGGCATCACACCAAATGAGGTTGATTTTCGCTTTGTCACCAGACCGTAGCCATAATGCCGGCAGTATATTTGGAAACTATGACAAATAAGCAAGACGTGTTTCTTTTCCTCCGGATGCAACAAGTTGAATGCCCGGATATCATCCATTAAGGAAAAGTATCGCGTCTCCCACAATGATCCTTCGCTATCCAGCGGACTTCCGGGGCCACCGGAAGAAATGTACACATCAAAACTCAGGTCAGGCACTTCCGCCTTCAGACGCACATCAAAAATCTCAACTTTCACCATGAGGTGGCTATCCGCTTCAAACTCCTCAATCAATTGCCGGATGCCCCGCATGCCTTCATTGACTATCCCTTCATACAAGTCAAGGATGGCGATATGTATTTTTTTCTCAGACGACACAATTCTCCATTTATATCAAAAAAATGTTCACATTCTCTGTATTCAGACACCATAAAGTGTTTCCTGCAAAATATAGTCCACTACATTCGGCAGACTCTTTGTTTCCCGAAAAATTTCCAATTGCCGGTCTGCTCCGGTGCCTTGTTCCAAAATCGTGTGAATATAACTGATCGCATTACGGCTACCAAGATCATCCAGTACATCGTCCACAAACTCCAGGAGTTCCAGAATCAATGCCCGGGTTTCAACTTCCTCCTGCTTTCCAAAATCAATGAGCTTTCCATCCAGCCCATACCGCGACGCCCTCCACTTATTTTCATTCACAAGAGAGCGGGTATACATAATAAAACTCATGTTCTTGAGACGAAGAAGATACAACTTGACGACAAGTGCCTGAATGAGCGCTGTTATTGCTACTGTTTCCTGTGTACGCATCGGTACATCACAAATCCTGAATTCGATAGTATCGAAAAAGGGGTGAACACGAACATCCCACCAGATCTTCTTCGCGTTGTCAATACAATTCGTTCTGATCAACAGGTTGACATAATTTTTAAAGTCATCCCAGCTATTAAACTGATCCGGTATTCCGGTACGAGGAAATTTATCAAACACTTTTGTACGGAAAGATTTAAATCCCGTATTCCTTCCTTCCCAAAAGGGGGAATTCGTGGACAAGGCGAAAATGTGGGGCAAGAAATATCGCACTACATTCATGATATGGATTGCCATGTCCTTGTCCTTGATGCCGACGTGAACATGCAAACCAAAGATCAGGTTTGAACGTGCAGCTTCCTGCATCTCATTTACAATAGCATCGTACCGCGGGTTTGGCGTAATAAGCTGATGAGTCCAATGGGAAAAAGGGTGCGTACCGGCCGCCCCTATTTTCAAGCCCAGACTCCCGGCTACTTCGGATACCGTCTTCCTCAAGTACCTGATCTCAGCCGCCGCCTCTTCAACATTGGAACAAATACCGGTGCCCACTTCCACAACCGCCTGATGCATCTCTGCCTTAACTTTATCCTGAATGATCTGAGAAGCAATTTCGACGATGCGTTGATCGTGCGAGGCCAATTCCCTCGTTTCGGGATTGACTACCATGTATTCTTCTTCAATTCCCAACGTAAATTTTTCCATATGCGAACCTGAGTCTTTTGAGGGCCTGAACCGTTATGATTTCTTTTTCGACCCCGCAGACTTGGCGGGTGTTTTCTTGACAGTTTTTACCTCTGTAGTCGGCGCTGCCTTAGTCTTGCTGAATTTTATACCTTCTACCGCATCCCGCACAAAGGTTCCCCACGTGAGGTTGTCCGCTCCTGGTTTCTGATGCTGCGCGCGTTCCACCGCCATCTTCGATGCATGATCAACCACCCATTCAAAATTATCCTGTCCAACGGAATTGATATCTGCATCCGGAGCAGGGTTACAGAAGTCGATGGCATAGGGAACGCCGTTGCGGACTGCCATTTCCACGGTATTAAAATCGTAACCCAGCGCTTTGCAAAGATCGAGGACGTAGTTGTGCACAGTCTTTAATAACTTTTCTGTCGCAGGACCACTGTTACTCTGATAACGAAGGTGGTGAGGGTTTCGTGGTTCATATTGCATGATGCGCACATACTTTCCCCCCAGGCAATAACACCGGAAGTAATCTTCAAAAATAATCTCCTCCTGCAGCATCATAACCAGCTGACCCGTTTCGGCATAGGACTTAAAAAACTCGTCCATGTTATTGAGTTTGTAAACACTCTTCCAGCCGCCACCGGAATGAGGCTTCATATAGGCAGGCCATCCGATGTACTCGAAGATCTGTTCCCAGCCCAGCGGAAACTTGAGGTTTGAAAAAGAACCATCGCTGGTATCGGGTGGTCGTTCATGGGAAGGAAGTATTACCGTCTTTGGAACGGGGACACCGATCTTGAGTGCAAGTGCATTGTTAAAGAACTTTTCATCCGCACTCCACCAAAACGGATTGTTAACAACGGCCGTTCCGGAGATGGCTGCATTTTTCAGATACGCCCTGTAGAACGGAACATCCTGTGAGATACGGTCAATGATTACCGCATAGCCAGAGGGTGCACCCTGCTCGACCCTATCAATCAGGACAGGTTCTGCCTGAATATCTTTCAATCCCATTTTATTGATACGCTCAACAAAGGCTTCCGGAAAAGAGCGTTCCATTCCATGAAGTATTCCGATTTTTTTCATTTCAAAGTTTGTTTAAATAAGTTCCTGAGGCTACTGCTGTTATTTAATCATGGACAAATAATGAGGAAACATTTCCCGCCAGATTGGCCAATCGTGGGGTGCATTTTTGCGTACATCCAGCCAGTGGTGAATTCCTTTTCTTTCAAGAATACCCGCCATTTTATTATTAGCATCCCAACACATGTCGTGCGTGCCGGTACCCAGAATAACGAACAGGTCTGCAAAGTAAGGGTTCTCCGCCTGAGGAATGAAGTCTGGTGGATTATTAAAATAAACATTGTCGTCATAATAACCATCTAACTGATCGCGAATATCAAATGCTGCTCCCATGTTGAAGATGTACTTGGTAACTTCCGGATGCCGGAAGCCGAAATTGGTTGCATGGTATCCTCCAAAGCTACATCCCGCAGTGGCTACACGATTCACACCCGTCTCGCGCTGCGCCAGGGGTACCAATTCCTCCAGAATCATTAAGTCATACCAGATGTGGTTTTTCACCCGGTCGGCAGGATGAATACTCTTATTATACCAGCTGATCTCATCAATTGCATCCGGACAATAAATCTTCACGAAACCATTGTCAATAAACCAGGATGCACTTTCAATCAGTTTAAAATCTTTGTTCTCATAATAGTGCCCCTGCGAAGTCGGGAAAAGGATTACAGGATAGCCATGCGTACCAAAAGCCAGTACTTCAATGTCGCGGCTTAATCGGGGGGAATACCACTTATGGTAGTGTTCGTGAGGCATGGCAATTCAATTTTAATCCTATTTTTGCATTCAATCCGAGCTGAAAATCGGAATAAAGAGGCTAAAAAATTAATGGAACCCTATAAATATTTATCGGCTTGCCCCACCTCCATCATTACCATCTCGAAAAGCTTACTGATATACACTCTAAAATCCTGGGTCGGGATACCATAGTTGATATTTTCCTCCCCTTTCAATATGAAAAAGGAGACAAACACTATCCCCTGTTAATACTGAATGACGGGCAGGACGGCGAAGTTATCAAGCTGAAACAATTGCTCGAAAAACTGACGTATTCGAAGGAAATAGAAGATGTGATTGTGGTCGCCATCCATGCCGGCGACAGGATGCAGGAGTATGGCGTAGCCAGCAAATCCGATTACAAGAAGCGCGGTTCCCGAGCGAAGGACTATACAAAGTTTGTCCTAACGGAACTGATACCCTATCTGCACTATAGATATTCTATCAGTCAAAAACCCCTGGACCATGCGATTGCCGGATTTTCTCTCGGCGGACTTTCAGCCATCGATATTGCCTGGCATCATGCTGATTATTTTGGAAAGGTTGGTGCCTTCAGTGGTTCCTTTTGGTGGCGCCAAAGAGATACGAAAAGTCGTTTTTATACGGACTACCGCGACCGCATAATGCATCAGCAAATCCGGAGAGGAAGGTATAAGAAAGGTTTGAAGTTTTGGTTCCAAACCGGTTTGAAAGATGAGTTCAGTGACCGTAATAAAAATGGGATTATTGATTCGGTTGATGATACCCTGGACTTAATAGTTGAACTTGTTAAAAAAGGTTATCGCCCTTTTCATGACATACAATACCACGAAATGAAAGATGGCGAACACAATTTAAAAACGTGGGCTGAAGCTATGCCACACTTTTTGAAGTGGGCCTTTGGGAAATGACCAGCATGCCTGGGCAGATGTACGATACACTTCTACCTTGTAAAAAAGGATACAGAGGAAACTATACTCGCGTTAGCATACTGGCGATCCGCCATGCCTGATCATCATACTTTCTTGGAAATGGGATGGCGGTGACCTTTTGCCTGAAGGGAGTTATTTGTTTAATTACGTTGAATCCGCCTCCTGTAAATATCCGGTCGGCAAGAGGAAACCAGTCGCTTGCCGGCAACCAGGTATAACATATTACGTCTTCTTCGGCTATCAACTGATCCGATAACACAACAAACGAAGGGCTCTTGTTTTCAATCCTGGCAATATCCATGGCATAGTGTAACAACGAATCAACTTCTGCCTTTTCACCAGAATGTACAACCAGCCAAATAGGTTTTCCTATGGGTATGAGTTTTAACGGAATACATTCTGGATTTGGTGAGGGATAACTCAGTTCAACAAAACTGGTATTAACTGAATACGCTATGATAAATTCCTCGTGCTCCTTCTCAAGCGGTTCAACGCAATAGGTTTGATCAAAACGAACGTCGGCACCATCCATCAGTTCACGATAGTTAATCCACCGTAATCGTCTGGCCACGTAAATAATTTTTGTATTGGCAATGTTATTCAATTCGCCAAATAATCCCTTTGGAAATGTGTCAATATAAAGTTCATCAAAGAGAAGGGATTTGATCAGCAATTGTACCTGTGAGGCTACTTCATTTAGCGTTTCACCTTGAACGTAAACGATCTCCTCTGGGGAAAATAATTTCATAACCAGCGGATTGTTCGAGAGAATTCTGAAATCGGTAATGCTAAACTGATTGATGAACGTCCGTACCCTGTAAAGATGGCCCCAGCCACCTCCCATCACATAAAACAATTTCATCGGTTATATTTCACCAGTTCAGCCATGATGATGAACTTTTCACGGTCTTTCAAATCACTGATCAGCAATATTCCGGGAGCAAGTGAATTTCCAAATCCATGTACCGTGTACCGCTCTTCCACGTTATTCCATTCAGCGTCCGAACTCAGACGGATTGATTTTATTTCTGTGTCATTTTTTTCGAGTTTCAATTTGCCGTCGTCGCGCAACTTCACTTCAAACGCTCCGGTCATTTCTTCGTTACTGGCAATTTTGAGTTTATCGGGATACAATTTTACTTTCCAAATCAATAGCTCATTTGCATTGCGCAATTTGAAACCATCATCGTCCAGTTTGACGGCATATGCCATTTTATTTGAAGCGTCGTAGTACTTACGCTTATCCGATCGTTTAGCCACGCCTGTCAGCTGACCTTCCTGATCTTTTATTGAGATCTCATCAGCGCCAACATGCAAAACAGCCAACTCCCCGCCCGATGCATCGCGGATGATGAGTGCGTCCGAAACATTTGAAGTGTTACTGGGCGTGCAGGCGAACAGCAGTGCGATCGCCAGCCAGCAATTTCTGAAGCAGTTGTTCATAGCGGTCAGTTTCATGTTGAACATTATATTTTTCATTGATGGTTGATTGCAAAACCGTTCCGAGCCGGCGGCGCTCCCCAGCTGCTGAATTCGCAAAATCAAAAAATGCCTTCCGGCACGACGACGCATCTCCGGGCGCAAACAGTATCCCGTTCTCTCTATCTTGTATGACATCCTTCATGCCATCTACATCGGAAGCGACTACAGGAATGGCAAGTGCTCCCGCTTCCAATAGCACATTCGGCATACCGTCGTAAAATGAAGGAATGGCAACTGCATCACAGCAAAGATAATACTTCATCAATTCGTACCGGTCAAGAAATGAAATGGAAGTGACCGAAAGTTCCTCCGATTTCAACATGGCCACCACTTCTTCTGTAAACTCTCCAATCAGTAAAAAATGAAGCTGATGAAGAAGGGTTGACTGCCGTAAGGAGTCAAACAAAAACTGAACTCCTTTCTTGGGTTTAAGTTGACCGAAAAGACCAATACAAATTCTGGTTCCGACATTCACCATTCTCCAGTTTTCTGCGAAAGTTATTTCACTGGGTGAAGGTCTCCATTGGGCAACGTCGATTCCATTGGGCACAAACTGAACATTGACAGCGGGATAAAGTTTTCGGATTTTATCAGCTTTATCCCCCGACACGACACAGACAACCTGAGAAGCCTCCAGCGCATCACGCATTATATCACGTCTGCGCGGAGTAAAAATAGCGGAGTCAAAATCATTACCCCGAATCATGGTAAGCAGGGGAACCGCCATCCATTTGGAAAACACGGGCGCTGCAAGCACCGGCAGGTATCCGCCGAAGCAAACGATAGCCGAAACCGTTTTATGTCGAACAAACTCCCACGCCAGATTAAGGGTATGCGATTCGCTTTCGTCAAACGGAACCGAAGCGTACCAGCCATTCAGCTGCTGGGTGAGTTTGAACGGTGTGCCGTGACCGGCAAAATGAAGTACGTTAATGGTGTATCCGCTTTTGCGCAATTGATCAACAATCCGGTCGCAGGATTGCGCCATACCTCCGCGTTGTGGCGGGTAATTTTCGGTAAGCCATAAGAGGTTCATCTAGCTGTCAAAAATATTACGTGAATCATCATTTACTGCCTCAACGCCGCTTCCACGCCTGGATACACTATCATAGTCATAGTTGTTAAAAAGGACATCATTCCAAATAAGAGCCTCGACTAACCGGTTTGCTCCAGGAACAGTCGCGGGTGTTTCAAATGTCCCACCTTCCGTTGAGGTGCTATGAAGGGGCTGCAGGAATTGGTACAACGAGCTCAAGGCTCCAAAAAATACTGCGGGGGTCAGAATCCCATATACCTGTTCCTTTTCCTTGTGCTTCAGTTTAAATATATATTGATCGGCACTTTCGCTGACCTCAATATGTGGAGGTATGGTCATCCCGTTACGGGTATACACATTTTTGCTGACCGACAACCGGATAAAAAGGCGGTGTAAAGTTTTGGTCTTGGACTTACTTTTGTTGTTGGCATTCCTGTAGCTGACCTTTGTGATCTCATCAAGCAGTACCGTCTCGAGATAAGAATTATCAGACAGCGTTACGCCTGCAATCACCAGCTTGGGTTCGTAGACTTGAATTTTACGTTTGCGCCCCCCGACCGTCACTTCGGATTGAGTCGGTGTCAGGACTTTGAGCGGATCACGGAAATCAAGGGAGGCTGATAGTTTGGTATCATCACCTACTTTTTGCCTGATTGTTTCCAGAAACGGCATAAAAAACTGGCGGAGGTAATTATTAATGTCGGTTTTTACAAAGTGCCTTCTGGCCTGAATCGTGCTGAAGAGGAATACTCCCAGTATTCCTGTTGCTATTAGGATATAAAAGACCTCCAGTGCAAGAGAAGCAATGACCGATGCGATAAACAGGAAACTGAGCCAACCAATACGAATCGCCAGCGTTGTTCTCGCCTTATCTGCATACATATCAAAAGCACTGGCCTTGCTTAAAAAAGAAATCCAGTGCTTTAGACTAAGCGTGGTGTTGATGGTTTTGTTGTCAACAAAATGCTTCTGCTGGGGAGTAAGTTCCTGATAAAAGGATTTGGCTTTACTTACGCTCATAGTTAACCAAGTTAAAAAGAAAAGGTGGAAATACTATCGTAAACGTCCTTCAACACCAGGTGTGACTGCTGCCAGGTGAATTGTTGCTGAATTTTTTTTCTTGCCTGTTCACCAAGCTGAACCGTGCGGTCCGGATAATCAACTGCAATACGTATAGCCCGGGCGAGTTCCGCCGGACGTCCTGCACGGAACAACAACCCATCTACATTTTGCTCTATTATCTCTTCCACAACCGGAAGCTGCGAGGCGATTACCGGTGTGCTGCACGCCATACTTTCCAATATCTTCAACGGTGAACAGCCCTGTTCAATATTCCGACTACATTCTGTCAGGGGAGCTACGGAAAACAAGGCATGCTGGATAACACCATTGAGATTAACCTTATCCAGCTGATACAACCAAATCACACGATCGGACACTTCAAGCCTTTCAGAAAACTTTCGATAAGGCCTGGTCTGATGTTCTGTGTACGAGGAACAAACCACCAGCGAAACCGACAGGTCCTGAATGTAACGTAGTGATTTCAACAGAATATCAAAACCCTGCCAGGGCTGCAGTGCTCCTATGTAAATGAGATACTTTTCCGGCAGGTTTAGTCTCCTTGGTAATGGTGGAGGAACAATGGCGCCGTTGGGTATAACCGTTACCTTATCCTCCGAACATCCCCGGGCCTGAAGACATTTTCTCGTTGTATGTGAGGGCGTAATAACAGCAACTGCCTGTTGCAAACAGCGCAACTCCATTCGCGCAATCTTTTCCAACGTTTCGTTAGCTATAAACGGAAAGCGATACGGTAGTTCTATAGAAGGGAGACCATTAACTTCATAAACGGAACGGATATGAGGAGATTCGAGAACAGCCATCCCTCCCCATATATCACGAAAATGGCCCACCACCAGGTTGTATTGCTGATTGAGTACTTCTTTTACCCAGTGTTTAAAATCGGATGCGCGCTTCAATACATTCTCTTCATCCGATTCGAAAACAAATTGATGGATCAGTTCTGTATGCAATAGTGGTTCGTTGCCTTTTAACGTCAGCAATAAAAGGGGTGGGTGAACCTTTGCCAGCACTTCGCACATCTGATGAATATGCGTCGAAGCGCCTTTGTACGATGGATGGGGATCGAAGGCAACGTATACGGACCTGTAGTCGGTTCTCCTTTGCAAGATGCTTGGCTAAGTCGATGAAGGTACCACTTTCCTTGTTTTAATTAAAATGGCAACAGGATAAAAACAAACAAAATGAGTATTTAAAAAAACCTTCACCGAAATCATCCACCCGATTACAGGGTTTCAATCTTGCTGTGTATGGGTAAGGAAAGGCTTCTTTTAATTTCTCCGGAAGGAACTGAATCCGCCGGCTTCTTCTTTTTTCTCCTTCCCCACCAAATGTAAAATCCGGTAACAGGCAACGAAGCCGCTATCAGGCTTGCCATGAAGGCCAGTATTTTTCCAGGCAAACCGAGAACAGCTCCCGTGTGAATATCATAGTTCATACGCAGCAACTTGTCGGCAGCTGTTGCATTTTTTATCTGTCCGTAAATATGATCAACAGAAAGCTCTTCCAATGTATACTGATCGAAGAACCGGTAATCCGTTTGCCAGTACGTCTCATCATCGGGGTTGATACTTACTTCGATAGGTGACGCTTTCGTTGCCGGAACATGCACTTCGATTACTGCTGCAGTAGGATTTTCTGCTCGAAGTTTTTTATACAACCGATCTCCCGGAGGAATATCATGTTGTGACATGAGTGCCGTAGTATCCGATGGCGGCTCAACATACATCAGTGACTTCTCTCCGCCGGCGAGTTGATACACACCGTTTGCAAACCACTGAAAGCCGAACACCAACCCCGTTGCGGCCAGTATAATGGCGATCCAGGTTATATAAAAACCAAGGACATTGTGCAGGTCATAATTTTTTCTGCGCCATCGGGCATTCCATTTGATTTTGAAACGCTGTGCCCTTGCTTTTTTGTTTTTCGGCCACCACAATACAAGGCCACTGATTAACATCACTAAAAAAACCAGGGTTGCGGAAGCAACAACCGGCTGCCCGATCTCAGGTGGTAACCATAGATAAAAATGCCCCATCAATACTATCCGAAAGAAGTCAGTATTTTCATCTTTTACTTTCAGCACTTGGCCGCTGTATGGATTGAGGTAAACGAGGTAATAGTATTCCGGATATAGATCATAGAATATAACCTGGGCCGCATGACCCGGTTTTGCGAACAACACCGCATGAACTTTTTTGCCCGGCAATTCTTTTTCCGCAATAGTCTGCAACGCAGAAGGAGCAAGAACAGGCTTCGCTTCAACCTCTACATAGCGATACGGCTGTGTCAGGTTTTGAATTTCTGACTGGAATGCATAAATGCATCCGGTGACAGATATAATAAAAACCAAAAGCCCGGACGAAAATCCGAGCCAAAGGTGAATTTTTCCTATTACTTTTTTAACCGTCATTTTCTCCGTGCGTATATGAATCAGAAAGAATAAGCAATGCCGAGCCGTACATTCCGCGGAGCTTCCGTTTGATAACTGTAGAGGGGGGCGGCCACACCGTTGGAATCCGTCATCCATGACTCATACGAACCGCTGTAGAGGTATTCATTCAATACATTAAATACATTGGCTGTAATTTTTAATCTGTCTTTTTGCCAGAACAGGCCGGCATCCAGTTTGAAATAATTTTCCATTTCCTTGTCGGGATCGGGCGCTGCTTCCCAATAAGTAGCACGGTCCAGCAAGAAGGTGTATCCGGCAGAAAAGCCCAATCCTTCTAATGCTCCGTCCTGAAGTTTATAGGTAAGCCAGGTGTTAAAGGTGTGCTTGGCAAATCCCGGAACAATCGAGCCTTCTTCCGGATAGGTAACACCCTCGGCCACTTCAACCACTCTTGAATCGGTGTAGGCATAATTTGTTATCAGATTAAGACCTGGAAGTATGGTTCCCCGCAGATCAAATTCCACGCCTTGCGCTCTTTTCTGTCCGAGTTCAATACTTAACCCTGAGTTAGGATTTGTAGGATCGGCAGTAAGCTCATTATTTTTCAGTATGCGATAAACTGACAGCGTTGTATTCCACCCGCCAAACCAGTCTTTCTTAACCCCTATCTCCATGTTATTGCCGGTAATGGGCTGCACCTTTCCGCCATCGGCCATAATGCCGGTCTGCGGTACAAAAGCCTGATCATACAATCCGTAAACAGAAAGTTGATTGTTCACGGAAGCGCTGAACCCAACGCGAGGTGTAACGTGTTCTGCCTTGTCTGGTGATCCTCCCCAGGCCGACTGCTGAAGATCTGTATAGCGCAGGGCTACCGTTAGCCGGAGTTTGTTTTCCAAAAAGGCCAACTCATCCTGAACATAAAGGCTGGTATATTGCTGATCCATCAACCCGCCGGCTGCCTGCGCCCGCTCGGCAAGCGGTGTTTCACGATCAAACTTCGGATAACCAGTGATGGGCATGCCAAGCCGCGGGTTTTGAGGATCAAATGGGTTATCAATAGAATCCAGGTCGTGTGACTGACCCCAGTCCGCCATGTATTCCTTATTGGCCATATCAATTCCTGCCAGAATTCTGTGGCGAACCGGCCCGGTGGTAACTTCACCATTCACAAATATCTGCGCCATCGTCATGGAACTTCGTGCGTCCCAGATACCGATGTTCCGGACGTACGTGCCGTCCTGATTGACAACGGATGGCCACATGGAATGTCCTACCTGATCATAGATGAATCGGGCTACCTGTCCGGTAATTTTCCAGTCATCGTTGAATTCGTGCTGTATGTTCAGATAGAAACTATGGTCATTTATTTCTGTTCCGGGTGTACCCGCCGGTAGTGTCGTATAATCCGCATCAAAGGCTGCAAACTTGTCTTTCGAAAACACATAGAACGAACCCACATTACTCATGTTGGCACGCTGGTAGTTGTATTCAAGCGTCAGCCTGGTCGATTCATCCAGCTGATAGGAAATAACGGGTGCTATCACATAACGGTCGTTATACTCATTGGCACGATGTGAGTTCTTGTTTTGCGCAGAAAGGTTTAAACGATACAACAGTTTGCTGCTACTACTTAGTTTTCCATCCAGATCAAGGGTAGTTCTTAAAAGGCCGTAGCTTCCTGTGGTAATAGTAGCTTCTCCTTTTGTAAGTCCGGTTGGTTTCTTTGTAACAACATTGTACAATCCGGAAGGATCGCCACTGGACAACATAAAGCCGGCAGGGCCTTTTACAAACTCAAGATGATCAACGAAACTCATATCCTCTGTTAGTGGACCCCAATAGGAGTTTACCACATTGAAGCCGTTTCTGAAGGCCTGGATCTGTGAACCGCGGGCACTGATGTTGGTATACAGGTCACCCCAATGTTCTGAACGTACCACACCGCTAACGTTGCGAATCAGGCCATCACTCATGCTGATAATCTGCTGGTCTCTTAAAATGTCCTTTGTGACAACCTGAATATTCTGGGGCGTTTCCAATAACGAGGATCGGAGACGAAGGCTTGCAGATGTGGCATCCGCTTTATATCCATCTCGATCACCACGAACGACAATTTCCGACAACTGGGCAGCGGTTTCCTTAAGGATAAACTCGACGTTTGTAACGTCGTCACTTTTCACATCAACGGATCTTTCGAGTGGATCAAACCCAACAAAGCTGGCTACAACTATATGGCTGCCGGCAGGGATCTTTCTGATTTCAAATTTTCCCGCGCCGTCGCTCGTGGTTCCCTTGCTGGTGGACTTAATATACACGTTAACGAACTCAGCGGGCTTGCCATCGGCAGTGGTAATGCTTCCCTGGAGGGTTCCCAATTGCGCCCAGGATACAACAGAGGCGAACAAGCCGATAACTCCGGATGTTGTGACTAATTTTATATTCATGATGCTACTTTGTTTTGAATTATTTCGTAGCAAAAGTAGAATCAGAGTCACACCTGCGTCAATCGCTTGAGATTGGCATTTTTAGATACCCTTTAGAGGGTATGGATTAGTAGTAATTGGTTAATTGTTAATTCACTCAATATCGGGCGAGGATTCTAATACAGTAGTATTTAGTTCAGCTTAAATGGACCTTGTTAGCTTAGAACTCTTTCTTTTTTTTGTCCTTACCGATAATGGTTAATGTAGATCCATTCTCCTTTGACAGCGCATGTATGCCAGGTTCAGTATTGCTGTCGAGAAGCAAGAGACCTGAACCATTTTCATTCGCACCTAGTTTCAGCCGGATCGTGCCCGTACGGTCCTTCAATCGCAGCACAACCTCTCCATCATCCTCTGTTTTGATCGATGCCCGTTGAACACCGTTTTTGTCCAGAAGCTCAAACTCACGAACACTGATTTTATCAAAGGTCTGCTGTGAAGGTTTTGAGGCTATAAAAACCAGGAGTATGAGTCCAGCCAACAAAACAAGGGATTGTGATTGCGCTTTCATAACTGTAGGATTTATCCTATTCAAGTTAGGAAAATTTCAGGATGTTACTCTTTTGGCATATCCTACTGCTTTGCCTTTATCAAACCAAAATCCAATGCATAGATAACAAACTCCGTCGGCGATTTGATGTTGAGTTTTTTAATTATACTCTTCCGGTGCGTGTGTACGGTATGAGGGCTCAGGTACAATTCATCCGCCACTTTTTGTGTAGAATATCCGGATGCGAGCAGTTTAAGGATCTCCGTCTCCCGTACGGTAAGAATACCAGGTAACACTTCGACAGGTGCCGGATTAAAATGTTTCTCCATAATAATGTTGAGAATCTTATGGCAGAAAAACTTTTCACCCCTGGCCACCGCATAGACAGCCATCAGGATTTCTTCACGGCTGCACTCCTTTGTCAGGTACCCGAGCACACCTGATTGCAGAACACGAAGAATACTGGCTTTGTCATTGTCAGAAGAAATTACCAGCACGTTGGTTTGAGGGAAGTCGATACGAAGACTCGGAAGAACACCCGGTGATATATAGCCGGGTATATTGTAATCAACAATCAGCAGATCCGGCAGATGCCTGTTCATTAACTCTTCAAGGTGTGATGAAGTGGTTACTTCACCACTAATCAAGAGGTCTGCTTTTTCACTGAGAATGTTGATAAGACCCGCAGCAGTAAGTACCTGACTATCGGCCAACAGTATCTTGATCACAATGCCGGTTCTACATTTAGTTTCACCATCGGGGAACCTTCAGGAATGATTGCCCTTATTTTCGATTCATCCAAAATGCGATTGGATGTCTCTGGTATCGAGGGGCAGATACCAGGAATTCCAAGACCATTGGCCCTTCGGGCTGACGTTTCAAAAAAAGCCAAACCCAGGGCAAAAAGTGATGATCCAGTAAATTCAGGGTAGCGCATACTTGTCTTTAAAGTGTAAAATTATTCCTTATTTAGAATTAATCCAAATAAATTTAAGGCAGGATAAGGCCAATTTTGAACCCATTTAAGTATCTTCGACGATATAAAATCTTAGTGCCATGAAAAAGCAGACCATAACACCGACCCGCTCGATTACCTCGGAAATTGAAGCGTTGTTGAATAAACAAATCGTCATGGAGGGGAAATCCTCCGCTGCCTATCTGTCAATGGCTTCCTGGTGTGACACGCAAGGTTATAACATCTCCGCAGACTTCCTGTACAAGCATTCAGAGGAAGAACGTTTACATATGTTGAAACTATTCCGATACGTAAATGCCGCAGGTGGGCACGCCTTACAACCTGAGATTTCGGGAATCAAACATACTTTCAAAAGCCTTCGTGAAGTATTTGAAAGTGTTCTGCACCATGAACTGGAAGTCACCAAATCCATCAGCAGCATCGTTGACTCCTGCTTTCAGATAAAAGACTTTGCAACCTTTAATTTTCTACAGTGGTATGTGATGGAGCAACGTGAAGAGGAGACCCTGGCGCGAAGGGCTGTTGAAATCTTTGACCTGATTGGTGAAGAGGGCGTTGGCTTATGGATGATTGATCAGGAGATCGGTAAACTGGAAATGTATGCCGCCAAAGTTTCAGGTAAACTTGGACCATGATTCCATCCAGGCGTTTACATAAGTTCCTTTAAGATGGTACGGAATTCATTTAATATCATGGCGGTTGCTCCCCATACAACTTCCCCTTCGATATCAAAATGAGGTGCCATCATACGGTACTTTCCTGCTGCCAGGATTTCCTTTTCTCTGATTGCATCGTCCCTGTTCAAGTCATCAATTGATCCGTGTAGTATTTTTGCAACTTCATATGAATCCGGTATAAAGACAGGTTCCGTCGTTAGCGTTGCAATAACTGGCGTTACCAGAAAATTGCTGGGTATCACAAAAAAATCGCTCAACGTACCCAGCACGTTAATATCTGCCCTGTTCACTCCTATCTCCTCCTCTCCTTCCCGAAGTGCCGCCTGGATGGAATCTTCACCCAGCTCCGCTTTTCCGCCCGGAAGACTTATCTGACCACTATGGGCACCGAGGTACTCCTGCCTTTTGATCAATGGGAATTTTATGACACCCTCCTGTTCGTATAAGAGAATCAAAACACCGCCTGGCCGGGGGGCAAGTTTGTGATTAAAATCCGGTATTGGATTTCCCAGCGGAGTGGCTCTTAAGAACGCATGCGCATTTTCACCTGGCAGCGACTCGGAGAGTCGTTGTTCTAATCGAATGGAAAAATCATGGAGGTTCATTTGGAGGAGCACCGATCCTTAACGTCTTTTTCAGAAAGTTCGTTCCGTGTATATGACTTGTTAAAATACTCACACGCGACTTTTCTGTCACCTGCCTGAAGGTAGGCTTCACCCAGGTAAAAATAAATCTTCTCAATAAAGGGATCCATTTCTTCCGCCTGTCGCAATAATCTGATCGCATCCTCGCTGTTCCCCGCCTGTAAATAGTAAATAGCTTTGTTGCGATACGCCCATCCATTGTACGGATCGAGACTTATACTCATATCAATGTCTTCTTTTGCAGCCGCAAGGTCATTGTTAAGTAATTTCACGTAGCCACGATTGTTCAGAAAAAAAGGATCATCCGGTTTCAGGGCCAATGCTTTTGCCAGAAAGGTACTTGCCTTGTAGAACTGACGTCGTTCAATTTCAATCATAGCCAGCGCATTATAAACATTTGCTTCCTGAGGGTTCAATTCCAAAGCTTTTTGCAGATCAAACTCGGCACTATCAAACTGTTTCTTGTAGTAGTGGACCGTGCCCATATTCACCCATACCTCCGGATTGCTGTTGTCGAGCGAAAGGGCTTTGCGGAACGAAGCCAATGATTTATCAAATTCCCGGAGCCTGGTGTAGATCAACCCTTCGCTAAAGTAGGCAACCGCAGTGTCCGGCTTATGCCGTAGGATTTTCCCGATGTCTTCCAGGGCACTGTAATATTCCTTCAGCTCATATTCGGTATTCGCCCTGTTAAAATAGGCATCCAGATAGTCCGGACGGCAGGCCAATGCCATATTATAGTGTTCGAGCGCAAGGGAAAACTTCTGTTGATTAAAATAAATTGTACCCAGGTTATTCCAGGCATCAGAAAAGCACGAATCCAGCTTGAGCGCCTCCTTGAGGTAATATTCAGCCTGACCTTCCTTTTGATTCCTGATCAATTCATTACTCTGAAGCAGGAAGCGTTGAAGTTTTGTCTCTTTGCTATCACCACATCCTGCCATCAGCACGCCAATCAATACAATAAGTCTTTTCATATATCCACCACTATCC
>Ga0315910_10001607_pt1 | contig 20616 bp, 15 predicted proteins | sample EdamamesoilMG_FD_204470 | JGI IMG/M metagenome (GOLD analysis project Ga0315910, IMG submission 204470) | Garden soil microbial communities collected in Santa Monica, California, United States - Edamame soil | ecosystem: Environmental > Terrestrial > Soil > Garden | place: USA: California...
GTAAGCTCAAGATCCGCGCAATGCCGCCGCGCCAGCAGCCGCAACCGGATGGCGACGTGCGCGAGGAGTTCATCGCGGCGCTCGAAGGCACGCTCGACGCGGCCGCGGCTGCGAACCCGTATGCGGGTAGCACGACCGTGCACCGCCTGAATCGCGCCGAGTATGCGAACGCGATCCGCGATCTGCTCGGCGTCGAGGCCGACCTCTCGTCGTTGCTGCCGAGCGACGGCGGCGACTTCGGCTTCGACAACATCGCCGAGGTGCTCACGACCTCGCCGCTGCTGCTCGAGCGCTATTTGACGGTCGCGTTGCGCGTAGCCGATATGGCCGTGGGTAATCCCGATGCGGCCGTGACGGCGAGCGCCTACCGGCTGCCGTTCGAGCTCACGCAAGACAAACACCTCGACGGTCTGCCGCTCGGCACCCGCGGCGGCACGCGCGTGCGCCACACGTTCCCGGCGGACGGCGAGTACATCTTCTCCGGCCGCCTCGTGCGCGGCGTGGAGGAAGGACTGTTCGGCGTCGAAGGCCACGATCGGCCGCACGAGTTCCTCGTGCTCGTCGACGGCAAGGTGGTCTTCTCGTCGGAGATCGGTGGCGCGGAGCTGCATGAGCTCAGCGTTGCGGAGGGCATCAACGTCGCGCAGGAGCAGGTCAATTCGTCGATGACCTCGCCGTTGGTTCCGGTCACGGCCGGGCCGCACGAGGTCGTGTTCACGTGGCGCGAGCGCGCGGCTGCCGAGCAGAACGCGTGGGAGCCCGGTTTGCGCGCCTCGCTCGAGGCTCACAATCCCTCGGGCATGCCGCGACTCGAGGACGGCGTGATCGAAGGTCCATACAACGTCACGGGCGTCAGCGCCACTCCGACGCGCGAACGGGTTTATGTTTGCACGCCAGGCAGCACGGCCGAAGAGCCTGCTTGCGCTGAGCAGATTCTCACCTCGCTGGCACGCCGCGCGTTCCGGCGCCCCGTGACCGAGGACGACATCACCGGTTCGCTCGAGTTCTACAATGGCGCGCGCGCGGACGGCGGCGACTTCGACGACGGTATTCGTGCCGCCGTGGCTCGCATGCTCGTGAGCCCGAACTTCTTGTTCCGCGTCGAGCAGGATTCTGCTGACGTGCCGGCCGGGTCGAACCACGCGATCAGCGACTCCGAGCTCGCATCGCGGCTGTCGTTCTTCCTGTGGTCGAGCATCCCCGACGACGAGCTGCTCGATTTGGCCGCAAGCGGCAAGCTCCGCGACGCGACCGTGCTCGAGGCGCAGGTCCGGCGTTTGCTGGCCGATTCGCGCTCGGATGCGCTCGTCGAGAACTTCGTCGGCCAGTGGCTGCAGCTGCGTAACTTGGAGTCGCGCGTGAAGCCCGACTTCCTGTTGTTCCCGGATTTCGACGACAACTTGCGCAAAGGTTTCCGCACCGAGACCGAGATGTTGTTCGCGAACGTGCTGCGTGAGGATCGGCCCGTGCACGAGCTGATCACTGCGAAGTACACGTTCATGAACGAGCGGCTCGCGCGACACTACGGCGTTCCGAATATTTACGGCGCCCGGTTCCGCAAGGTCGAGCTCACGGATCCGCATCGCTACGGGTTGTTCGGTCACGGCAGCTTGCTGGCGTTGACCTCGGCCTCGAGCCGCACGTCGCCGATCATCCGCGGCAAGTTCATCATCACCGAGTTCTGGAACAATCCGCCGCCGACTCCGCCGGCCGACGTTCCGGCGCTCGAGGAAAGCGCGCCGAAGGATCGGCCGTCCACGGTCCGCGAGCAGCTCGAGCGGCATCGTGCGGATCCGGTCTGCTCGTCGTGTCACAACAACATCGACCCGGTCGGGTTCGCCCTGGAAAACTTCGACGTCGACGGCAGCTGGCGCGAAGAGACGCGCGAAGGCCTCGATATCGATTCCGCAGGCATCCTGGCCGACGGCACGCCCGTCGACGGCCCCGAGCAGCTGCGCGAGGCGCTGCTGGCCGATCCGGAGCTGTTCGCTAACACGGTCGCGGAAAAGATGTTGATTTACGCCTTAGGCCGCGGTCTCGAGCCGGCGGATATGCCGGTTGTCCGACAAATCGTGAGAAATGCGGCCGATCACGATTACAGCCTTGTATCTATAGTGTTGGGTATAGTAGATAGCTATCCGTTCCAGATGCGGACGAATGGTCCAGCAGCCGGTGCGGGTACGACTGTCGCGCAAACGAGGGAATAGCCATGTTCATCACGAAGAAGCATTTGGATCGCCGAACTTTCTTGCACGGTGCGTTCGGCACCGCGATCGCGCTGCCATTGCTCGACGCGATGGTGCCGGCAGCGACGGCCCAGACTCTGACGGCCGCCAACCAGCGGTTCCGCTTCGGCGCGATCTACATGCCGAACGGTGTGTATCCGGGAACCTGGCATCCGACCAAGGTCGGCAAGAACTTCGAGTTCAATCGCACGATGAAGCCGCTGGAGCCTTTCAAGGATCAGCTCACGACGGTGAGCCGCTTGAAGGCGCCGGAAGGCAAGAAGGACATGGGCGGCATCCACATGGGTGCGAGCGCCGCGTTCTTGAACGGCACCGGCCCGCTGACTCACAACGGTGACTTCAACCTGATCGAGTCGAAGAAGTCGATCGACCAATACATCGCCGATGCGATCGCGGGCGATACGCCGCTGCGTTCGATCGAGGTCGGCACCGAGGACATGGGCACTTCGGCCGGCGCATGCGACGGTTACCCCTGCGTGTTCTTCAACACGATGTCCTGGTACGACGACAGCAGCCCGCTGCCGGTCTCCGTGAACCCGCAGGCCACGTTCGAGCGGATGTTCGGAGACCCCGGCACGCCGGAGCAACGCATGGCCCGTCTGCGCACGAAGCAGAGCATGCTCGATTCCGTGTTGCACGAGACGGCGCACCTGCAGAAGAAGCTGGGTTCCAGCGACAACGCGATTCTCGACGAATACCTGTCGAACATCCGTCGCGTCGAAGAGCAACTCGGCAAGATGCAGGCCCGCTCGAGCGCGATTGCGACCGCGAGCGACGGCCCCGTCGGAATTCCCGAGGACTTCGACGAGCACATGACGGTCACGTACGACCTGCTGCACCTGGCGTTCCAGGGCGACATCTCGCGCGTGTTCAGCTTCATGCTCGGTCACGAGGGCAGCGGCCGCAGCTACGCGCACGTCGGCGTCAAAGAGCCGCATCACTCCACGTCGCACCACAAGAACACGCCGGAGAGCATCGAGCAGTACGCGCGCATCACGGCGTACCAGATGGTCAAACTCGGCGAGTTCCTCACGAAGCTCAAGGAGACGCCGGACGGCAGCGGCTCGCTGCTCGACAGCTCGCTGATCTACTTCGGCGCAGGCATGAGCAACGGCTTGCTGCACGACCGTCATAACGTTCCGGCCGCGTTGGTCGGCGGTGCGAATGGACGCCTGCCGGGCAATCGGCACATCGAGGCGCCGGTGGATCAGCCCACGTCGGATCTTCTGCTCGGTATGGCCGACGTGCTCGGCGCCGAGGTTGAGACGATCGGCATCGCAGAGGGCCGGGTCAACCTCGCCTAAGACTGTATGGACCGCGGCTCGCGCCACGCGGGCCCCGATCGGAAGACGCCGCCGCTGGGCGGCGTCTTTCTTTGTGGAGCACGCATCGAGCCTTGAAGTCCGGCATCCAAAACTCGGTGCTCGTCGAGCAGGTGCGCAACACGGCGGCCTGGCTGTGGGGCGAGCCTTCGTGTGCGTCGCTGACGGAGATCTTCGACGCGAGCGTAGACGAGCCACTCGAGACGAGTGGCGCCCATCTGCGGGCGTTCCGGCTGCGCCTGGCCGCGCACTACGCGACTGTCGCCACCTTCGTGCCAACCGACGTCGATGCTCACATCCGCCACCACATGTGGACGTCCATAGGGGATGCGGACGCGTTTGCAAGCGCGAAGGCGTGCATCGACGAAGCCGTCGGCCGCGATGCACGCGTCGTCTCTGCACGCGTCACCGAGGGCATTTCCGGGCATGACGGCGAGTGGCTGTCGGTCCGGGCTGGCGCGCTCGGACGAGCGCTCGTGCTCGGGTTGGACCGTGAGGCGGCGCTGCTCGCCGACGAGATCGAGGCCGAGCTCGACCGCGAGCAGCGCGTCTTCGCGGAGGCCCTGAAGGGCAGCGCGCCGGCCACGACGACCCTGGCGCTCGCGACGACGCTCGCACACAACCTTGGCGACTTGTCGCGCGTGGTGGATGCGTGGCCGGGGGCGGCAGCCGCGAGCGCCGTGCGCGCCCGCTACTCGCGGCTCGGTCATTCGGATGGCGCGCGGCACCGCGACGACTTTCTGCTCGCGGGCGCGTTGAACAAAGAGGTCATGGCGCTCGAGAACCATCGCTTCCTTGCCCTGCGCAAACCGCGCGCGCTGCGGCGAGGTCGGTCCTTGCTGTTGCCGATCGGCCCTTGGTTCGACGCCTGGGGAGAGACGGTCTGCCGCAGCAAGCACCTCGAGGACGCGGATCGCGGCGAGGTCGTCGCGGCTCTGGTCGAGCTGCACCTTCGCTCGCCCGTTCAGGAGGGGTGCCTGCGCGCGCTGGCCGCGATCCACCGCGAGACGCGGGGCGGGCTCGGCTCGTATGCCGCGGCGCTGCCGGCGCGGGTTCGCAAGGAGATCGGCCGAGGGCGCATCCGCGACGCGATCGACGTGTCGCGCGAGCGTTTCGAGACGCGTATCGAAGGCCGCTACCGCGCGCTGCTCGAGCGTTTTGCGGCGGGCACGAGAGAACGATTGCGGGCAAACGGCTAGCGCGCGATAAACTGCTGGCCGCCAAAAAAAAGCGGGCCGGTCTTGAACCGGCCCGCTCGTTCGTGGTCGCGAGGAGCGACGCTCGAGCCTAAGCCTTGATCTCCTTGCGGACGATCGCGGCGCCTTCGGCCAGCGCGTTGAGCTTGATCTTCGACACCATCCGGGCCAGCGGCTTCATGCCGCAGTCCGTGGACAGCGTGACTTGCTCCGGCGACAGATACTTCAGCGTCGTGCGGATGCGGTCTGCAACGACGTCCGGCGTCTCGACCATGCTCGTGCGGATGTCGAGCACGCCGACCTGAACGCCCTTGTTCTTCGGGCAGTTCTTGAGGAAGTCGACGCCGGCCATGTGGCGGTTCGCGTAGTCGAGCACGAACTCGTCGACGCCTTCCGTGTTCCAGAAGTACGGCAGCACGGTCTGGTAACCCTGCGGGAAGTTCGCGGAGAGGATGTCGTTGCCCCAGGCATTGCCGAAGCAGAAGTGCCAGCCGATCTTGGCGTCGACACCGTCCGTCATCATCTCGATGCTTTCACGAATCCACTTGTAGTCGTCTTTGTTGTTCGTGAACAGCGGCAGCCAGGCGCCGAGGTCCTCGATCTGGAGGTACTTGGCGCCGTGCTTCACGAGCTCCTTCATCTCCTTGTTGAAGATGGGAGCCAGCGCGAACGTCAGCTCCTTCGGGCTCTTGTAGTGCGACTGGTTGTTGAAATAGACGTGCCAGGCGAGGTTTGCGGGACCTGCGCCGACCGAAACCTTGACGGGCACTTTACCCGCAGCCTTCTGCGCGATGTCGAACAGGTCGGGCAAACGCAGCGCGTCCGGCGCCTTGTCCACGGGACCGTTGTTGATGACGCCGCCCCAGTCATCGAGGAAGGTCTTGCCGGCGCTCGGGCCCGCGTTGACCATCGACGGGTGCGGATTGCGCGTGGGCTCGAAGCCGGGGATGCGCTCGTACAGATACCAACAGAACGAGCCGATGACGCCGACGTAGTCGTCGTACCACATGTTGCCATCGGTCACGATGTCGAGACCGGCGCCGATCTGGTCGTCGATGACGGTTTTGACGGCGTCTTGGTAAGCCTCCTCGTGCGAGACCTCCTTGAACGCGACGCGAATGTCACGACCCAGCAGCTGATGCTTGAACCAACCAGGGCGGGGATAAGACCCGACCATGGTCGTCGGGAGTACTTGTTTTACTACTTGTTTCGGCATTGTTTTTCTCCTACTGAATCAGCGCCAGGATCCCTCAACGAAGGGCCAGGAGTATACGCCATCAAAATACGGCCGCGGTAGCCGCGGACCGGCCGGTCTGGCTAGTGCCTGTCACTATCGGTACTCGGCGATTATTGACTAGTGACCGGGCTTCATGAGGAACGGCGGCGGGTAATGGCGACCGCCGCGCTCGAGCGTGATCCAGCGCGTCTCGGTGAATTGGTCGATACCCGCACGGCCGCCGTGTCGGCCGAGCCCGCTCCAACGCACGCCGCCGAATGGCACGTGCGGCTCGTCGTTCACGGAGCTGTCGTTGATGTGCGCCATGCCGGTGTGCAAGCGGCGCGCGATCGCGAGTCCGCGCTCCTCGTTGCGCGTCATGATGCCGGCCGAAAGACCGTACTCGGAGTCGTTCGCGATCTCGATCGCCTCGTCGACGCTGCCGACCGTGATCACGGGAGCGATGGGCCCGAACGTTTCTTCGCGCATGACCTTCATGTCACGCGTGATGTTCGTCAAGACAGTGGGCTCGAAGAACAACCCCTTGTGCTTGCCGCCGCAGAGGACCTTCGCTCCCTTCGCGACCGCGTCGTCAACCTGATCCCGAATCTTGTCGAGCTGCTTTTGGTTGATGATCGGTCCGATGCAGTTCGCCATCTCGCGCGGGTTGCCGACCTTGAGCTTCTGCGTGTTTGCGACGAACTTCTCGGTGAACTCCTTGGCGACGTCCTTGTGGACGATGATTCGCTCCACGGACATGCAGATCTGGCCCTGGTGCATGAAGGAGCCGAACGTCGCCGCGTTCACGGCATGCTCGATATCGGCGTCGTCGAGCACAATCAATGCGTCCTTGCCGCCGAGCTCCACGCAGCACTTCTTCAGCAGCCCGCCGGCCTTCGCGGCGATTTGGCTGCCGATCGCAGTCGAGCCCGTGAAGCTGATGCCGCGCACGGTCGGGTTCGAGATGAGCTCGTCGCCGACCGCCCCGACGTTATCTCGCGAGCACGTCACGACGTTGAATACGCCCTTCGGAATGCCGGCCTCCTCGAGGATTTCGGCGATCAGCAAGCCGCCGGATACCGGCGTCTCTTCGGAAGGCTTGAGGACCACCGCGTTGCCGACGGCCAGCGCGACGGCGAAGCCGCGCGACGACAGGATCAACGGGAAGTTCCATGGCGAGATCACCGACACTACGCCGAGCGGCTCGCGCACGACGAGGCTCATCTTGCCGTGATCGGACGGCAGAATTTCGCCTGTGACCTGATACGCGGCAGCGGCAGCCGCACGATAGACGCCGATGCTGTAGCCGGTCTCGAACATCGTCTTGCCGACCCAGGCGCCGCCCTCGTCGATCAGGGCTTCCTGCAGCTCCTTTTGTCGCGCCGTCATCACGTCTGCGACTTTGATCAGAACCTTCGCCCGTTCCGAGTGTGACAACGCAGCCCACGCGGGTTGAGCTGCCGCGGCGGCGGCGATCGCGGCCGCGGCATCGCTACGCTGTGCGTCGGCGACTTTGGCCCAGACTTCTCCCGTCGACGGGTTGTAGACGGGAAACGTGGCATTGTTCTTGGCGGCGACCCATTGGCCACCGATGTAGAGATCTCGCTTGCCGCTCATGATTGTTCTCCCCCGAAGGTACGCGCTGTTGGCTTGCCGCGTTAGTATAAGCAAGCAGGGGGTTGCATTGGTAAAGCTCGCGGTGAGCGCGAAGAGCGCCGCTTTTTCGTGATTCGCGTGGCATGGAGGCCGCTCGTCATAGTCGGGGCGCTGGTCGTCGCTGGCTGTGGGGCGTTGCCGTCGCGCGAGACGGTCGTGCGCGAGGATGCGCTGCCGGCGGCTCGCTACGGCTCGCTCGCGGACTTCGCGGGCCGAATCGAAGCGATGCTGCCAGCGGGCGAATCCGCGCATTGGCTGCTCGACCGCAATCAACTGGCCTTGACGGCGCGGTTAGCGCTGATCGACGAGGCGGCGATATCCCTGGATATCCAGTACTTCATCTGGCAGAGCGATGCGACCGGTCACCTGGCTGCAGAGCGTGTGCTCGCGGCCGCCGATCGCGGCGTCCATGTGCGCGTGTTGATGGACGACTTCGGGGTGGCCGGCCCGGGCGCCGACGTGTTGAAGCTCGACGCCCATCCCGGCATCTCGGTGCGCGTGTTCAATCCCTGGAAGTTGCGCGGGTCACGCTTCGGCACCGCAACGGAATTCCTCACGCGCACCTATGAGCTGAATCGCCGGATGCACAACAAGACGTTGATCGCCGATGGGCGCTTCGCGATTCTCGGTGGGCGGAACATCGGCGATCGCTATTTCGGCATCTACCCCGAGTTCGTGCAAAACGATCTCGACATCATGGTCGCGGGTCCGATGGCGAAGGCCGTGAGCGGCTCATTCGACGAGTTTTGGAACAGCGAGCATTCGTTCCCGGTGGCGTTGTTCGCGAACGACGATCGGCCACGGCAAGCCCTGGAAGCCACGCGCGCGGAATTGCGTGCCACGGTGGCCACACATACCGATGCGCTTCGACCGTTCACGCTCGAGCCGACCGATTGGTCTCAATACCTCGAGGAGCTCGTCGACACGTTCGCTCCGGCGAAGGCCGAGCTACTCGGGGAATCGCCGGACATCCTGAACGAGGCGCGGCCTCGCGTGTATGCCGGCTACAAGGAGCTGGTGGCGAGCGCGCGCTCCGAGGTCTTGATCAGCTCGCCCTATTTCATCCCGGACGAAGAGTTCCACGAGATCTTGCGCGAGCTCAACCGCAGGGGCGTGCGCGTGGTCGTCGTGACGAACTCGCTCGCGACCAACAACCATGTCGTCGCGCACACGGGTTATCGGCGGTGGCGACGCGAAGTCCTCGCGGCCGGCGTCGAGCTCTACGAGCTGCGCGCCGACGCCGAAGCACTGTCGTACTACGTGACTCCGCCGTCGATGACGGACGCGCTCGGTTTGCACACGAAGGCCGTCGTCATCGACCGCGAGCGCGCATTCGTCGGCTCGCCGAACGTCGATCCTCGCTCCATGGTGTTGAACACCGAGATCGGCGTGCTCGGCGAAGGAACGGAGCTCGCCGCTCGCGTGGCGGCCCTGATCGACAGGGACACCTCGCCGCAGAACTCGTGGCGCGTGACGATGGACGAGGAGGGCTGGCTGACCTGGTCGAATGCCGATGCTGTCGTTCGCCGTCAACCCGCGAAAGGGTTCGTGCAGCGCGCCGTGGAATTTCTACTGAACATGCTGCCGCTCAAGAAACAGGCCTGAGCGGGCGGGACGCTAGCGCTCCAAGTGCTTGAGCTTGTCCTTCACGTCCTTCCAATCGTCGGCATCCGCCGGCGCCGCCTTCGCCTTGGTGATGACGGGCCAGCCCTTCGCGAGCTCGGCATTCAGCTTCGTGAACTGCTCCTGGCCTGCAGGTACGTCGTCCTCGGAGACGATCGCTTCGACGGGGCACTCGGGCTCGCACAGCGTGCAATCGATGCACTCTTCGGGATCGATCACGAGCATGTTCGGGCCTTCGTGGAAGCAGTCGACGGGGCACACCTCGACGCAATCGGTGTATTTGCACTTGATACAGGCTTCGGTGACGACGAAGGTCATGCTCTCGCTCCGCAACGTAGGTTCGGTCGAAGGGCCGGGATTCTCCTATAAAACGCAGGCCAGCCGCTAGATCTGTTCCTTGGCGACCTCGACGACGATCCCGTCCAACGCGGGCTTCAAGACGATTTGGCAGCTCAGGCGACTCGTCGGTCGACGGTCCAGCACGCAGCCAAGCATGCCATCCTCTTGAGCGTCGGGGGGCGGCAGCTTGTCCGCCCACGCAGGGTCTACGTAGACGTGGCACGTCGCGCAGGAGCAGGCTCCGCCGCACTCGGCGACGATACCGTTGACGTCGTTGTCGACGGCGGCCTCCATCAAGGTCGTTCCCGGCGAAGCCTCGACGACTCGCGGTTGGCCATCGGGCTGGATATAGGTCACCTCGGGCATTCCGGGGCTTCCCAGGCTGCCGGAGCAATATGCTTATGCACTTGAATTGCCTGACTGTTCGGCTGGCCGGCTATAATACCTGCTCATGTTGCTCCCCGGGCAAACGAGGCCGGTTGTGAGCCTTCGCGGAATGCGGACGCCGCCGCCCCCTGAGCGGTCGGAGCATGAGACCCCGGCCAACCCATTACGTCGCGCGCGGAGCTCGTGTGCGGCGACGGGCGCGCAGGTGGCCGGCAGGACAGAGTCTCGCGGAAGTGGCAGCGTAGGACGACGGTTAGCAGCATGGAATCGCAGTCAGTAGTAATTCGATTCGCCGGTGACTCCGGCGACGGTGTGCAGTTGATAGGCACGCAGTTCGTGGCGGCCACGGCGCTCGCGGGCGACGACTTCGCAACGTTCCCGGATTATCCGGCCGAGATTCGCGCTCCGGCCGGCACGACGTTCGGCGTGTCCGCGTATCAGATTCATCTCGGCGCGCGGCCTATCACGACGGCCGGCGATGCGCCGCAGGTGCTCGTCGCGTTCAATCCCGCTGCACTCAAGGTCAATCTGCCGCTGATCGCTGACGGTGCGCTGATCGTTCTCAACATCGACAGCTTCACGAGCCGCGGGCTCGCCAAGGCCGGCTACGAGAAGGACCCGCGTCAGAGCGGCATCCTCGACGGCTATCAGGTCATTGAGGTCGACATCACGAAGCACACGCTCGAGGCAACGCAGCCGTTCGGCCTCAGCAAGAGCGATGCCGGCCGCTGCAAGAACTTCTGGGCGCTCGGGCTCGTGCAATGGATGTTCAACCGCGACGTCGCCTCGATCGAGGAATGGTTGAACAAGAAGTTTGCGAAGGACACGACGATTCGCGACGCGAACCTAGCGGCGCTGCGCGCAGGCCACGCCTACGGCGAGACCGCCGAGTTGACGGCCGCCGTCCCGCACGTCGCCACGGTGCACGCGCAGTTCCCGCCCGGCGAATATCGCGGTGTGCGCGGCGGTGAAGCGCTCGCGCTTGGGCTTGCGGCTGCCGGCGAGCTCGCCGACAGGCCGATCGTTTTCTGTGGATATCCGATCACGCCAGCGTCGGCGTTGCTTCACCAGCTTGCGCGCTACGGCAACCTCGGCGTCGGTACGTTCCAGGCCGAGGACGAGATCGCGGCCGTATGCGCGGCGATCGGCGCGTCGTACGGCGGCGCCATCGGCGTCACGTCGAGCTCCGGCCCGGGCATTGCGTTGAAGACCGAGGCGATCGGGCTCGCCATCAATGCCGAGCTGCCGCTCGTCGTCGTGAACTCGCAGCGCGGCGGCCCGTCGACGGGCTTGCCGACGAAGACGGAGCAATCGGACCTGTACCAGGCCGTATACGGCCGTAACGCCGACGCGCCGGTGCCCGTGATCGCAGCGCGCAGCCCCAGCGATTGCTTCGAGGTGGCGATAGAGGCCGTGCGTATCGCGGTGCGCCACATGACGCCGGTCATACTATTGACGGACGGCTACCTCGCGAACGCGGCGGAGCCGTGGCGGCTGCCGAACATCGACGACATCCCGCGCATCGAGACGAACAAGCCGGGCGAGCGGGCGGCCGGCCAAGACGTGCCATCCTTCATCTTTAGCCGTAACCCCGAGACGTTGGGCCGGCCGTGGGTCGCGCCGGGCATGCCGGGGCTCATGTACCGCGTCGGCGGTATCGAGAAGGATTTGCGCACGGGCAACATCTCCTACGACGCGCAGAACCACCAAGCCATGAGCGAACTGCGCGCCGCGAAGGTCGCGTCGGTTGCGAAGTTCATTCCGCCGCAGAAGGTCGAGCTCGGGGCCGAGAGGGGCACGCTCGCCGTCGTCGGTTGGGGCTCGACGTACGGTGCGCTGTATCAGGCCGTGCGCGCGATGCCGAGCAAGGAGCGCGTGAGCCACATTCACATTCGCTACCTGAGCCCGTTTCCCGAGAACTTGGGAGAGCTGTTGCGCGGCTTCGATCGCATCCTCGTGCCCGAGATGAACATGGGTCAGCTCGCGACGCTGCTGCGTGACAAGCTCGGCGTCGAGACGATTCAGTTCAACAAGGTCACGGGCCAGCCGTTCCTGATCGGCGAGCTCGTTCAGAAGATCCGCGCAGTGCTCGGCGCAAAACCGGCGGTGCGTGCGGTGCGTGGAGAGCGAGCATGAGTGCGCAACTGCAAGCCAAGGATTTTGCGTCGTCGCAGGAAGTACGCTGGTGCCCGGGGTGCGGCGACTACGCCGTGCTGAAGTCCGTCACGAAAGCGTTAGCGGACGTCGGCGCCAGCCCTGAGAAAACCGTGTTCGTGTCCGGCATCGGCTGCTCGTCGCGGTTTCCGTATTACCTCGAGACCTACGGCTTCCACACGATCCACGGCCGAGCGCCCGCGATCGCGACGGGCCTCAAGCTCGCGAATCCGGATCTCGACGTGTGGGTCGTGACCGGCGACGGCGACGGTTTGTCGATCGGAGGCAATCACCTCCTGCACGCGCTGCGCCGCAACGTCGGGTTCAAGATCCTGCTGTTCAACAACGAGATCTACGGTTTGACGAAGGGGCAGTACTCACCCACGTCTCGACCGGGCACGCGCTCGCCGTCGACGCCGGGTGGCTCGTTCGACAACCCGATCTCGCCCGGTGCGTTTGCGCTGGGAGCAGGCGCGAAGTTCATCGCGCGCGCAATCGACGTCGACAAGGTGGGCCTCGGTGGTGTGTTGGAAGCGGCTCACGGCTTCGAAGGCGCATCGTTCGTCGAGATCTTCCAGAACTGCATCGTCTATAACGACGGCGTGTTCAACTCGTTCACGGACCGCGACAAGGCTGCGGATGCGCAGATTCGCGTCGAGCACGGCAAACCTTTGGTGTTCGGCGAGGACGGCGCGAAGGGTCTCGCGTTCGACACGAAGGCGCTCGCACTCAAGGTCGTGGATGCGAAGGCGGACGCGCAGAGCGTGCTCGTGCACGATGAGACGAATCGCACGCTGGCGCAGCTCTTGCTGACGATGCCGCAGCCCGAGTTTCCGGTCGCGCTTGGCGTCGTCTTGCGGCAGCCCGGCACGAGCTTCGAAAAGGCGTACTACGCAAAGCAGCCGACGGGGCTCAAGCGCACCGGCAAGGTCGCGGACGTGATGCGCCAGACGAGCGTTTGGCGAGTGCCCGCAGCCAAGTAGCGCGCCGTCAGTTTCTCGTTGCGGCAAGCGTTGCCGCCGTGTCTTCGGCGGCTCGCCACACACGGAGCAGGTTGCCGCTCCAGATCTTATCGATGTCCGCGTCGCTGTAGCCGCGCCGTCTCAGCTCGGCCGTGACGTTGCGCGTCTCGGTCGCGTCGCTCCAACCCGTCACGCCGCCGCCGCCGCCGAAGTCCGAGCTCAAGCCGACGTGATCGACGCCGATCAGCTTGACGGCATAGTCGATGTGATCCACGAGGTCTGCGACGGTCGCGGGCGGCCAGCGAATCGCGATGTCTTGCAGCCCGGCATCGTAGGCTGCGCGCTGGTCCGGAGGCAGCACGTTCGGCGAGCCCGTCACGCCGTATCGCTCGCGTAGCGCACGCACCGCGGCGACTTGCTCGTCGGGCTGATGCTTGAGGTAGGCGTCGTACGCGACCACCTGGACTACACCGCCGTCGGCTTTGAGCGCGAGCAGCGTCTCGTCGTCCATGTTGCGCGCATGCGTGTTGACTCCGGCGATGCCCGAATGCGACGCGATCACGGGCGCCGCGGACAGTCGCATCGCGTCGAGCGCGGTCTGTTTCGATCCGTGCGATACGTCCACCATGATGCCGAGCCGGTTCAGCCGTGCGATCGTCGCCGCGCCGAGCTCGGTGACGCCGGAGGTCGATTCGGGATCGCCGAGCTCGGGTCTCGGGCGCGCGGAGCGCGCGAGGTCGTTGTCACCGTCGTGCACGAGGCCGACGTAGCGCGCGCCGAGCTCGTGGAACCGGTCGAGCATCTCCGCGTTTCGGCCCAACGTGAACCCATTCTCGACGCCGATGGCCGCGACGAGCTTGCCTGCTGCGGCGATCCTCGCGACGTCGTCCACGCGATATGCGATCTCGATGCGCTCCGGATAGAGCTCGGCCATGCGATGGATCGCCGCGAATTTCGTCAGCGCGTCGGCTTGAGCCTGCGCGTAACCTTCATCCGTACGCGCGGACTGGCCGACATAGACGATGAAAAATCCCGAGCTCAAGCCGCCGCTCGCCATCTTCTCGAGGTTCACCTGCAGATCGGCATTGAGCGGATCGACGGCGGCCGTCGCGAAATCGAGTGGTATGTCGACGTGCGTGTCGAGCGTGAACGGGTCGCGCGACGTGCTTGGCTGTGTGCTATCCGTGCGGCTCCCGCAGCCGCTCAGCACGCCGAGGGCGAGGACGATCGAGATGCCGTTTCGTGTCCGCATGCTCAGCGTGCCGAAGCTGCTTGGGCTTCGCTCATGTGGTGCTTGGCCGAGACCGGCTTCATCAGCGCGTTCGCCACGAGCGCGATCGCGAGCAACGCGGCCATCAGATACATCGTGAGGTTGTACAGGCTCGGCGTCGGATCGACGGTTCCTGGCGGAGCGATCTCCATGAGCTTCGCGATCGTGACGGTCTGTTGAGAGACCAATCCGTCGAGCTGCTCGACACCGGCGCCGAAGGTCTGGCGAAAGCGCTCCGGATCGACTCTCGCGGCGAGGTCGCGAATCGCCGTGTCGATCGAACGCTCGCGGAGTCGCGTGATCGCCATGGGTCCGAGCCAGCCGGCGAGGCTCCACGCCGTGAGCAGCCGTCCATGGATGCCGCCGACGTAGCGCGTGCCGAACATGTCGGCGAGGTAGGCCGGGATCGTCGCGAAACCGCCGCCGTACATCGTGAAGATGATCATCGTGGCGGCATAGAAATACACGAGCCAGATCGCGGCCGGGTCCACGCTGACTTGGTTCGCGACCCACGGAATCGAGACGTACAGCGCTATGCCGAGTGCGAAGAAGATCCAATACGTGTTGCGGCGGCCGAGATAATCGGAAGAGCTCGCCCAGACGAATCGTCCGATCATGTTGAACAGGCTGATCATGACGACGTACGTCGCTGCGAAGCTGCTGTCCACGATCGAGGGCAACGTCGTACCGAAAATCTCGGTCATCATCGTCTGCGCGACGCTGAGCACGCCGATCCCTGCGGTTACGTTGAAGCACAGCACGATCCACAGCTGATAGAACTGCCGTGTCTTCAGCGCCTCGTCGATGTGCACGTTGTGCGTGCTGATCATTCGCTGTGCGCGATGAGCCTCGTCGGGCGGCACCCAGGCGGCCGGCTTCCAGCCCGGGGCCGGCAACCGATACGAGAACGCGGCGGCCAGCATCACGACGAAATAGATCAGGCCCAGCGTGATGAACGTTTCGGCGACGCCGACATTGCCGGTGCCGACGGCATAGACGCCCTCGGCGCCGCGCACGATCATGTTGTTCACGTCGTTCGCGCCGACGATCACGACCTCGCGCAATTGGCCCGCGGTCTCGGCGAATCGCCGGCCACCCTCAGTGACGAGAGAGACCTGATCGACGGTGCCCAAATACTCGGGTTGCTCATAGAACGTGCGGATGAAGAATCGCTTCAGCGGCGCACCGATGATCGCGCCGCCGCCGAACCCCATGATGGCCATGCCGGTAGCCATGCCGCGACGATCCGGAAACCAGCGGATCAACGTGCTGACCGGCGACACGTATCCGAGCCCCAACCCGCACCCACCGATCACGCCGTAACCGAGATACACGAGCCAGAGCTCGTGCAAGTAGATGCCGAGCCCGCCGACCAGATATCCGCCGCCCCAGCACGCGGCTGCGACGGTGCCGACCTTGCGTGGGCCGACGTCCTCGAGCCACCTGCCGGCGAGCGCGGCCGAGAGACCCAAGAACACGATCGCGATCGTGAACGTACGGTTCGCTTGTGACAGCAACCAGTCTTCCGCGGCCGGGGTGACCACGCCGAGCGCGCGGATCAGCGCAGGGTTGTAGATGCTCCACGCGTACACGGAGCCGATGCAGAGGTGAATCGCGATCGACGCCGGGGGCACGAGCCACCGATTGAATGTCGGCGGTGCGACGATGCGCTCTCTCGACAGCAGGCCAGACATAGTCCCCTCGTGGCCCTTTCTCGTGTGGGCTTCTCACAAGCCATTGGTGGCGCCCCGGGCCGGAATCGAACCGGCGACCTTCCGCTTAGGAGGCGAACGCTCTATCCCCTGAGCTACCGGGGCAATCCGAATGGGCCGTCGCGGTAGCGGATGCCCGCCCCACGACGTTTCGTCTCGGCGATTCTAACGCAAGGGCGTCTAATTGAAGCCGTCGAGCAAAACGAGGTTGGCCGTCGAGGTGTCTGCGCCATTCACGGCCATCGCGCTATACACGCCGCCTTTTGCGACGCTGACCCGCGTGGGTCCGCCGAGCGTGGCGCCCGTGACCGCGGACTGCAGATAGATGTCGTAGTCACCCTCCGGCAGCGGTATGTAGTCGCTGGTGCCCGGCGCGGAGAGCACGCTCGTGGGCGGGTATAGGGCCGGGTCTCCGTCGGGCAGAGTCACGACGAAACTCAGGTATTCAAACTGGTTGGCTGCGTCGAAGAACCGCAGCTTCGCCTCGTTGTGGATGCTTCTCAGATCGTCGAGGATGAATATGGCGGTCAGCGTGCCGGCGTCGCCCGCGAACAAAACATTCCACCGCTGCGTAGCCGCCGTCGTGAGCACCGTATCGAGCTCGAGCACGCCGGGGTTACCGACAGGCGTGACGTTGATAGGTTGCTCGGCCGCAATCGGCACTGTCGTAAATGCCGTCGGCGCCGCGAACGCGATGTTCGGAAGCAACGGCGGCGCGAACTCGCGGTTGATCGCAAAGTCGCGCGGCGCGGTGTCGGAGGCGCCGTTGATCACGCGCAGCTGCGCGGTCACGTTGCGGTCGTAGACCACGGTCGAAAGCGCTTGCACCACCACGACACTGAAATTCGCGGTGCTGGAGCCGGCCTCGGGCGTCACGATGAGCTGCCCGAGCCCCGCCGAAATCGTGGTGGCGGTGGACGCAAACAGCACGTTGTTCGCGTCGCCCGCCGCAGTCACCCAGATCTCGTAGTCGCCGGGCGCCAAAGTCTGCGATGGAGTCTGGCCAAGCGGGGCGATCGTGCCGCGCGGCGCGGCGCCTACGATTCCGGCGCCGGGCGAGACGAGATAGATGTCCACGGGCGGCAGCGAGACATCAGCGTGCACGAACGCGATTTGGGCTTGCGTCGTGCTCTCGGTGGGGTTCTCGACGACGATCGTGCTGATCTCGCCGAAGTTGTCGGCCAGGATGAAAGTGTAGGAGCCGACATCGGGACTCAGCGTGCGAGTGAACGTCCACTCGCGGCCTGCGGTGCCGACGCCGATCGCTCGCTCCAACACGTAGAAGTCGTACGTGTCGATGTCCCACTGGAAGTCCTGAACGGTCTTGAAAGTGAGCTGCTGGGGGTTCACGCGTTCGCGGCGGAACTGCAGCTCTGCGAAGCCAGGCGCCACGTCCACGACGCGTGCGTTCGTCTGCCGTGGCCGCGTCCGCCCTTCATCGCAGCCCGTCAGCGCGACTGCGGCGAGGACGAGGCCGCACGAGATTACGTGGCGAAACTTCATGGAGTCGTGAATGAGCACCGGCGCCCGTCGAAATAGGCCGGTATGGTACAGGCTGCGACGTCAGGAACGAAACGCGGCGGTAGAGGGCCGTCTTGCGGCTGATTACAATGCGGGCGGCCGTTAGCGCAGAACTTGGTGCTTCGGCTCATGCCCGAGTGAGACTGCAACGGCGACGGAAGATTCCGCACGGAAGGATCCGCTGATGACCTTGGTTCGAACGATGCTGGGCGCCGCGCTCGCCCTATGGTCCACGTTCGTGTCGGCGCAGCTCGCCGAGCCGCTGCACGTCCGAAACCTGAATCCGTTGGTGGCCGTATTCGGGCTTCCAGCCTGGGACACCGTTCCGCTCGGCACGAGAGTCGGTGTCACCACCGAGATCGCGAACCACTTCCGCTTCTCGCAGGCCGGCGAGGAGATCCTGATGCTCGACGGCGAGACGGTGCGCACGAACTTCGCGTTCACGCACGGGTTTGGGGGCGGCTGGTCGGTCGGTGTGGAGGTGCCGTATTACTACGTCGGTGGCGGTGTGCTCGACGATGTGATCGACGGCTGGCACGAGACCTTCGGCATGCCCGACGGCGGGCGCAACGCGCGGCCCGAGGACGAGCTCTTCTATCTGTTTGGCGAACGGCGCCAGCCGTTCTTTCAGCTCATGGATTCGGCAAGCGGGGTTGGCGACGCGCAGCTGAAGTTCGCGCGGCTGATCGGCAAGGACCAGGGGTTCGTCGTCCAGGCCGCCCTGAAGCTTGCGACCGGCGAAGAGGAGATCCTGGCCGGCAGCGGCAGCAACGATTGGTCCGTGACGTTGCTGCGGACGCAGCCGTTGGTCGCGCGTAAGCGCCCCGCCGGCTATTACTGGGGACTCGGCGTGGTGCGTGCCGGCGATCCGCATCAGATCACGTTCGACTCGCGCGAGTGGGTGACGACCGGGATCATCGGCGGCAGTTGGCAGCCGTGGGCGAAATGGGGCTTGAAGGGGCAGCTCGACATCCACGGGCCTTTCTACGAATCGGAGCTCGAGGAGATCGGTGAGACCGCGATCCAGGCGACGCTGGCGGGTTGGCGGCGCCTGGGGGAGCGGGGCACGCTCGATTTCGCCGTGGTAGAGGATTTGGCGGTCAGCACAGCGCCGGACGTGGTTCTGCACGTGACCGCGACGTGGCAGTGGTGAGGTTACGCGCGGTGCGCCTGCGGTTCTGGAGCGCGGCAGGGCTCGTGCTGTTGCTGGCGGCCTGTAAGCCGACGACGCCCGAGGGAACGGGGGCGCAGGTTCAACAAGACTCCGGCGACGCGCAGGTTCCACCGGGTCCGTTCGATCCCGGTCCGGTCCGGCCCGCCCACGAATACCTCGAGGAACCGCAATTCGCGGCCGCCGACCTCGAGCGCGGCGAGCTCCTCGGTTTCGCCTGCCTCGCGTGTCACAAGCTCGGCGCCGGAGAGGGCACGTTGGTCGGCCCCAATCTGCACGGCGTCTTCGGCAGGCCCGCGGGGAGTCTGCCCGGGTTCGAATTCTCGCCGGCTCTGAAAGCCTCCGGCCTCGTTTGGACGCCGGTATCGCTCGAGGCTTGGCTAGCAGAGCCGAGCGGCTTCGTGGAAGGCACCACGATGGCGTTCACGGGCTATCGGTCGCCCGACGACCGGCGGGACCTGATCGCGTACCTACTTCGGGCGACCCAATGAATAACGCGTCGGAAAAATTTACATTCCGTTCGACGTTTTGTCTGCAACGCATTGAAATCCCACGTTAACCGCGGGCCCGCCGGCGCGGCTTGGTTCTTGCATTCTCTGGCGACGAATAGCTGTTCTACTGGATTTCGACCTTGAACGACTCCGTTGATCGAGCGGGCGCAGGGACCACGGATTGGATCGAGCGCCGCGCGGGGGCCGATCGTCGTCATACCTCGCTGAAAAGCTTCCTACGAGGTGGCGTGACGCCGAGGCGGCGCCGTGGCCGTCGCGAGGGCGAACACCACCTGCCGATCGATTGGCACGAGCCCTATCTCTTGTTCGTGTCGCTGATGATCCTGTTGCTCAGCGTCGCCGACGCGTTCTTGACGTTGACGCTGATCATGAACGGTGCGAGGGAAGCGAATCCGTTCATGGCCGCCGTGCTCCGCGATTTCCCCGAGCTGTTCGCCGTCGTGAAAATGGGGCTGACCGGCGCCGGAGTACTCGTGCTCGTGGCCGTTGCGCGCGCACGGTTGTTCCGCATCATGCGCGTCGGCGTCGTGCTCCAGGGCTTTTTTGTGGCCTACGTCGCATTGATCGCCTACGAATGGTGGCTTCTTCGCGCGATCTTGTGATTTCGCGCGTTTGAACTTAATCCTCGTTTGGCTACACTACGCGCGCCTTAGGGTTCGGCGGCCGGAAATCGTTTGGACGCTTGCCGTGCGAGCCCATGCTCATGAGCACAGTAATCAAGCATCAGTACGCTACGTCGCATCTGCAGGGAGCCAACGCGACCTACGTCGAATGGCTCTATGAGCAGTATCTCGCCGAACCGGGAAGCGTTCCCCCGGAGTGGCGGCAATATTTCGGCACATTGGCCGCGGGCACTCCCGAAGTTCCGCATGGACCGATCGTGCACGCCGTCGCGCAACGGCTGCGCACGAGAACCCCGGACGTAGCGGCGGCAAGCCCGTCCGACTCCGCACCGGCGATCGAAAAGCAGGCGGCCGTATCGCGCCTGATCCAGGTGTACAGCTTGCGCGGCCATCAGATCGCGGATCTCGATCCGCTCGGGCTGTGGGAGCGCGCGGCGCCGGCCGTGTTGAGCTTCGATTTCCTGGGGCTCGACGAATCCGATCTCACGCGTGAATTCTCGACGGGTGGGTTGGCCGGCACCGGCCACACCCGCATGAAGCTCCAGGACATCCTGGCGCTGTTGAAGCAGATCTACTGCGGCAAGTTCGCGGCCGAGTTCGCGCACATGTCGCGCGCTCGCGAGCGGTTGTGGTTGCGCGAGCAATTCGAAGCGTGCCGCGTCCATTGGTCGTTCACGCGCGACGACCAAACCGCGATCCTGGACAG